>Ga0228710_1003575_pt1 | contig 24678 bp, 12 predicted proteins | sample MedpolnodulmetaG_FD_177995 | JGI IMG/M metagenome (GOLD analysis project Ga0228710, IMG submission 177995) | Root nodule microbial communities from Medicago polymorpha collected in Santa Monica, California, United States - pink nodules | ecosystem: Host-associated > Plants > Roots > Nodule...
TTTCCAAGAGTTGTCAACACGACCACACACCTTTTGTAATAATTAGCAACAATGTGTCCCATGTCCGGAATAGTGAACCACTTATCAACAAGATGTGCACAACCTTTCATATTTGCGGGAGGATGTAAGCCATTTAAAATGTAGTTATAACGATCCTCACCCGCATATACTCTCACATAATCATCTCTATGATCTTTCAACTCTTTAATAAGATTGTGACGAATCATGATATGACTTTCTTCAGTCAATCCCATGAACTCGGTTATAGCCCGTAATCCACAATGTCCATCGCCTATAACATCCACCACTTTTTCAATAAATGGAACCATGAACTTTGACATATAATCAAAAACTGGATTAGATGTTGGAACCAGAATAGCTGTAGGCTTTGGATACCGAGTAGGTGGTGGAAGTGGGGAAAGTGATGTTTTACCAAGAAGAGTACATTTTTTTCTTTTAAATGATGAAGTTTTTGGTGATGGTAACGGTTGACTATCCAGATTTTGGGAATCAACAACCTCCCACAAAGAAGGGATTCGACTAGTCGATGTAATGCTTCCTTTAGACCTCGCAATGTCTACTTTTTTCTTGGCTCCCTTGGTTGGTACTTTTCGTGGTGATGGAGACATCATGGTGGTTTCAAGAAATGACAACTGCCGCAAAACCTCTTTGACTTCAAGCTTCATTTGAAAAGGGAGTTTCTTGAGACGTTCTTGAATACCCTTCAACTCATCCTCGACAGAAAAATCATCTTCATTACTTTCTTCGCCCATACGTAACCTATACCAATGGTGGTGTATCTCATCCAATAAAATTGAGTTCTCTTCAAGGATTTTAGTAGCAATTTTGCATGCACATGGTATCCCGTAAGATGTCCTTTAAACACAACCACAAATTTCCTTGTCCATGCACAATATTTCCCTACAACGTGACTCTTCCAAAGCAATGTTGTCCAAAGCATATCTAGACACATGACCACCTAACCCGGAGTACAAAGTGACATCTTTGAATCTATCTTCCAATACGGTAACGCTCTGACCAAAGGTTGTTTGTATTGCAGTGAACTGAAGCACCAACATGTCATGTATTTTCTCCCAACAAGTATCAAAATCACCCACACTATTGTCCAAATATTTCTTTACTAAAGCATGAGCCGATTCTACCTTGTTGTTAGTTCTGCAACCAAGATGCAACACATGGTCTGTCCATGCCCTCACTATTTTCTCCTTCACTTCTTTCAAGGTGGTCATGGCATAATTTAGGAAAGTGGGAAATAACTACATGCATCTTGGAACTCCACTAATGCAATTGCATATAACTCTTGAGTGGGCAATTCAACCATAGCTTTCCATGCCCTCATTATCTTCTTCACAACATCGCGAGGTTTCACCTCTTTCCCATCCTTTTTTCCCAAAGGATATTTACAATATAGGATGCACCTTTGTTTAACATTTGCTTGCACATGAAAGTAACAATTCATTGCATAACTTTCGGGGAAAACATTTCCAACCGCTTTCATCAAAGATATATCTCTGTCAGTCACAATCACCTTAGGCATATTCATCTCTGACGTAAGAAGTTTACACAACATTTTTAAAACCCAAACAAAGTTTTCCTCTTTCTCATGTGTCACAAATCCAAACTCAACCGAATATGTCAAATCGGTCGAAGTGACCCCAACTACCTCAAACATTGGCATCTTGTACATGTTGGTTTTGTAGGTGGAGTCCATAACCAAAACTATTGGAAAATTGTTAAACAACTTAAAGGATGTTGGATGAGCCCAAACGATATCTTCAATTGTAGTACTTTCACTTTGTGTTCTTGAGAAATAAGTATAGTTGTGCTCCTCCAACTTCGAGATTAGATATTGCAACGACTTCTTGTCACCTCTTTTTACCTTCCATATTTGTTGACGTTCATTGTACACTTGCTTGATATTTTTCATGCAATGTGGTCTTTGGTTCTTCAAATTTATCAAAATATTTCTTGGAAGCATCTTGCTCTTGGTTAAGTCACGTACAATCTTCTTGTCGTCCTCCTTTAACCTACCGGCAAGAATGTGTCATTCTAAAGCCGGCTCCATCGTATGGTTGTGAACTCCATAAATAATGTTCAATCCCCATTCATTTGTTTGCCTACTAAGATATCCACTAACCATGAACAAGCAGCCACATTTTCTTGAGCCCGTTGTCGCATGCTTCGGTTTTTTTTTTTCCGGCACTTTGTGAGCTCCACTCCTTTCACACACTAGGCGCAATATTGGATTGATCAAGCTTGATCTTTGTGTAACAATTGTAAATCCCATCTTATTTGCTTGACGACGTGCTCACTCAAGCAATTCTTCTCTATCTTTCCACTTAATGTCGTCTGAAAAAAACCTAGCCGTTTCAACTTCGTGGGCATGAAGTGGGAGGACACCGGAGTCAACATATTTAGAAGCTTCAACATGGACGGAAGCTCCATCAATGTTTGGTTTGACTTCAACCTTAGGCGGTTTGACATCTCCGGAAATTTCGACAAAATTTGGTTTTGTCTCTCCCGGAATATCTTCCGCGTTCTCTACCATTACTATAATTAAACAACACAAAAATATGAATTAACAACTAACTAACGCATAAACACCAATGCCATAATGAATTAAAACAAAAAAAACAAAGAAAAAAATTTGGAAAAAATGGCAGTAGCTACCTTTCCAATCGTTTTGAAAAAATTTTCACAAGTATTTCTCGGCAGTTAACTACCGAAGTTTACTTCGGCAGTTAACTATAGAAGATCCCATAACTCGGCACTAAACTGCCAAGGATTCCCATGACAGTGAAAACGTAAACTGACGTAAAAAACTACAAAAACGGCTAAAAATCAATCGATTAACATGCTCAATACCTGTTTTTTTTTACGTCAAAAGTGTGTTGATACCTCCTATGCTTGATGCTTCAATGATTTTGGAGCAAGATTTGATGGAAAAAAAAAATTGGATTTGGGGATTAGATGGAAGTGGTATGGAAGTTGATGATGAAATAGTGTGTATGGGGGAGCAGGTGGTTGTTTCATCTGATGAAACATTTTTCTCGACAGTTAACTACCGAGGAAAAACTCGGTAGTTAACTGCAGCCGGTTTTTGACTTTCTCGACAATTAACTGCCGAGGGGCAATTTTGTATTTTACTCGTGTGTCTCAGCCTTATGATACATGTGAACATCAATTTTCTAAATTCTATTCAGAATGTGTACAGGTTTGATATGCCTGTTAAGTGAATATTTTTATGACCCTATATCTATAATATAAAACTTGAATTTTTGTGGGTATAAATTAAATTGATGTCCACTTTAATTTTTTGTGAAATATATTTCATTGTGGGGGCATACATTATTCATATCGTAAGAATTTGTGTTGTGTATATTAATACCATGGTTTGAGAATCCTATTTTATTGTGAAACATATTTTTTTAATTATATTATTGGAAGAAAAATAGAGAAACTCATAGAGATACATACTTGATATACACGAGCGAAATAAGTGCAATATAGATGTTGTCGCTTAAAATTTATTTAAGCAGACCTGAATATATTTTGTTGCGCTTGTTAAATTCATCTGATGTATATATTGAGATACACCATGAAATATTCATTTTCATTTTTTTTATTAGGTCACAACTAAGCGTTGACCCGGTCAAAATTGACCAAAAGGTCACTATTGCAAAGGGGTTAAATCTTAGGGGGCAAAATTTTCATTTTTTTATTAGGGGGTCAAAATCGCAACATTGGCAAACTTAGGGGACCAAAACTGTAGTTTAGCCTATATATAACTCATTAAAATAAATAAATGTTAACGGTTACAAAACTAAGTCTCATGTTAATCAGGAATGACCAACATAAAGTGCCAAGTAAATAGCAACGGTTATGTGACCAGGTAGTGCAATCAGAAGAAAACGTGCATGAGACTTAGTCAAGGAAAACCAATTGATTATAATTATTAATAAAATTAATAGTAAATATACTAACTCTTTAAAATAAATAATTAATCAATTAAAAATTCCTACAATCCCCCACAATTATTTATTTCAAAGTTTTAGGTGTTCCCAAGAGCGTGAAACATCAATGCATAAGTACTAGTGTCTTTTGGACTATGAACTAGCACATAGAGCAAATGAAATTTGACCCACTAGAATGTCGGTGAGATTATAACCTCTATGAACCTCATTCCATTTATGAATCAATGACATCATCACTCACATTGATCTCTTATCCAAAGTTTGTTCAACGCAGTGTGGTGCATTTTGGCCTTGCACCTATGCCTAGATTTCATGAGTGGCTCTAGAAAGTTTGTCCAATCATTCATAGAGGCGGCCCCACCTCCAACACTCATATAGGTAAATCTATCAAGTGTACATCACAGTCAAGCACACCACTCAAATATATGAGCTATATATTTATTAAGAGTGTAAACTCAACCTCCAACGCTGTAGTATACATTATCCTACACCATATGGATGAACTCTCAAAAACTAAAATGGATAGTGTCTCATCAAATTGACAAGTGACTTGTTCTTACCCATATGAACATACCCTTGCAAATTTTCACAATCTATGTTGAGTTACATAAGAGTGAGAGAGAACATGACAATAGCTGTGGCTTTAGGCAACTAACCTATACTCATCATGTGTATCACTAAAATAAATTAAGTTCCCATGATCATCCAAAAGCGGTTCATGAGACCTTGCTAATTCACATGCGGTGCTAGCAAGAAGTGATTGTTGTATACTGGAGAGTATTAGCTATGAGACCTATCACATCGGGTAACTTATCTGGGATTGCGAAATACTCTTAAGCCCAGTGCATTTCGAACGCCTCAGTCAAAATCGATAAGTTTCTCTATTCTATATTTTATTTTATTATGAGCTAAATTATTTGTACTATTATTTCTCTTTGATTTATTTGTTAATGATAATTCTATGTCATATTTTTCCAACACACTGACCCCATTCTCCTCTCTATAGCACCTCGTTGCTCTAGCCGCTGGAAAGACCTGCTTGGTCTCAAAAAACCTTGCAACAACTCCACAAACACAACCACGACTACTAAGACCATGTCTTCCTCAACATCTTCGAACAACAAATCATTCAAACAACTTCTTAGCCGAAGCTATAAAACATCATCTTCAGAAAACGGTTCTCTGAATCTTCCATTGTTGAAAGACATTGAAAATGAATCACTCCCAATTTCCATCCACCGTAACCCGAATATGTATTGTTTTGGGTTTTATGAAAGTGTTAGGTTTGAAGATTTAAGTGATGGCTTCTAAAATTGTATTTAAGATTCGAATTTGTTTGATGAAAATGAATATTTTTGTTGGAATAAAAAATTATCTGGATTTTGGGGAAGAACACATAAACAATAATGGATGAAGATAAGTTGTTTTCAGATCTGGATTTTAATTATTATTTACTATGTAATAGGGTTAACTCCCCCTATCATCTTTGTATTATTGTAATGGGTTAGAGTACCCCCTTGTACTCCATTCAATAATACACCTCTTGCTTATAAAAAAAAAAACTCACCGCGCCTCTTTCTCTTTCTCTTTTCTTTTCCTTTTTTTATTTCTTTAATTCCATTTATAAATATGTGGCAATTTTTATTTTTTTTAATTCAGCAATTATACATGTGACATCCTATTAGGTGCCATGCAGGCGTTGACTATGTCAAAATGACTAATATTGCAAAAGAGCTAATTCATAAAGGACCAAATTTTTTTTTTTAATAGAGTGCCAAAATCGCAACATTTTAAAACTTACGTCACTTAAAGTACAGTTTAGCCTATACCAAAACTAAAAATAATGTATTTGAAATTGAGTCAATTGATTTCTCAAACGGTTGGAAGTTAATTTTTCTCAATAAATAATTGTTATTATTGTAATCTTTAACATGTACTAGCTAAGAGCACATGTTAGCATGACTTTTTCTTTAACTTAAATTTGCTTTCAATGCAATACTAAACAACATAAGTGGAACTAATAGAACTACAGTATGTTTCTTTCGATCTATTAGAAATCACGTGTGTTACCTCTATATGATAGACTTTTGACTAATCCATGCATCAATAAAGCTATGAGTATATACCCATTAGTATACGAAAACAATGTCTTGATGACTTGAAAGATGTTGTCTTTGATATTGAGGACTTGCTCAATGAAATCAGTTATGATTAACTGTACATGCAAGGTGTGGTAAATACACATGCTCGAAACAAAACTAATCAGGTGTTGAACTTCCTTTCATCTCCTTTTTTTAGCTTCTACAGAGAGATCGATTCTCAAATAAAGATCATGTGTGAAAGCCCGCAATTGTTTGCACTGCATAAAGATATCCTTGCTTTGCAAACTAAAAAGTCCTAGAGTTTCGTATAGATCTTCGTCAAGTTCTATAGTTAATGAATCTCAGAATCTGTCATGGTTGGTAAAAAATATGATAAAGAAGCAATAATGAACATAATGCTATCAAAAACTAGCATTAACAATAATAACTTAGGTGTTGTTTCAATTTTGGGTATGGGAGGTGTCGGTAAAAGATTGTTGATCTCTACTCCCCTCGAAGTAATTGGCAGGAAGATTACAAGAAGAGTGCTTTGGATAGATATACATAGGTGACATACACCCCGCCTTAAATCCCCATACATGTAACATGTGGGAATGTGGGTCCAAAAGAACTACATATTCTTTGTTGCACATTACCAAAATACCCTCCCACATAGGATGTGTACAAGAGTGACATGTAAAAAGGGTGTCTATCTATCTATCTATATTTTCCCTTACAAGAAAGTGTAGCGAACTGCAAATAGCTGCTAAACACTAGGAGTACTTCTACGTTCAAGCATCTCATAGGAGAGAGGAGTATAAATTATATTTTTCAAAAAAGGGGAATATGTATTTTAACATAAAAGAAAAAGAGAGTGTAATTCAAACTTTTCTTAAAGGATGAGAGATTAATTTAATCATAATTAAATGATATATAATTTTATATGTGCGCCTAACCAACTAAGTAGTTTCTTGTAAGCATTTTTTTATTTGGTGTAGGTACTAAAAGTTTTGTAGAGGTAGCTACAAGGACTATATTATGTACGGGCCTAAGTTCGAGGTTACTTATCGTGTGTTTGGTTGTGTCGTGGAAAAAATTGATTTTGGTAGAATTGATTTTGTAAAACTGATTTTGGTTAAAAGTGAGTTGAATGTAAAGTGATTTATGTTTGGTTACCTCCAAAACAAAAGTGATTTGTATGGAAAATGTTGTTTGGATGTTTTGAGTCAGAATTGCTTTTAAATGTGTAAAAGACAAAATGGGTTTTAACATGTGAGTGTGAGTGTCTGTATCTCAAATTTTACATCTATTTAGTTTTTTCATCCTTCATTTATTTTTGATTAATTGACCATAAAATTACTAGATTAATATAATTGTTAATCACACAATATTCAAATAAAAATACATGTTGGGAATAAATATTAAACATGAAGTGCTCAATTAAAATTACAAATAGAGAATATAATATGAAGTGCAATACAAATTTGAAACATTACTACAATACTAATGATGGAGAAAGTATAGTTCATAATCAAGGGTAAAAGAGAGAAATTGGGAAAAAACAAACCTTAGAATTGAAAATCGGTTCCTAGAAGCTAAGCTTCTATGAAAATAGCTTCAGCATGGTCAAAAGCACGGCGGCAGCATAAGGGTTAAAGTGCTTTTGAGAAGATGAAAGTGCTTTTGCACCTTTTCACCGGGTAACCAAACACCCACGTAACCGGGGAAAAAGTTTTGTAAGGATAAAAGTTTTATTTTTTTTAAAGACTTCTCCATACTAAAAAATATCTCATATGTCCGTGATACAGACAAGAAGAAAAAATATAACGTCGAAGGTTCTAACCATTTTCATCCATAATTGACTATCTAATCTATCGTTGAAACTTCAAAGATGCCAATTGTACTGTACGTGTGAAACTTTTCTTTGTAGATTAGTCAGAGGTGGACATAAACCATTAATGAGCTCTGCTTGCCAACAAAGAAGAATTATTTATTTATCATTCACATGTTATTCATCAAAAATTGTACTGTTATCCATTCACATTCCAGTGATAGTTCTTACTTTCCTTCAAAATTTCATTTTCAACTTTCTATCTTGCTGGTTTATTTTACTACAAAAAATGGCTGCAGCTTTGGTGGGAGGCGCATTTCTTTCTGCTACTATTCAAACCATAGCAGAGAAGCTAAGCTCATCAGAGTTTCGTGTTTTCATAAAAAACACAAAGTTCAATTACTCACTACTGGCAGATTTGAAAACAACACTTTTTGCTCTTCAAGCTGTTCTAGTTGATGCAGAGCAGAAACAATTCACTGATATTCCTGTCAAACAATGGCTTGATGACTTGAAAGACACAATCTTTGATGCTGAAGATTTGCTCGACTTAATAAGCTATGATTCCCTGCGGTGTAAGGTGGAGAACACACCAGCTGGCCAGTTGCAAAAATTGCCTTCGTCATCAACAAAGATCAATTACAAGATGGAGAAGATGTGTAAAAGGCTGCAAACTTTTGTCCAGCAGAAAGATATCCTTGGCTTACAAAGAACTGTAAGTGGTAGAGTTTCTCGTAGAACACCTTCAAGTTCAGTGGTAAATGAATCTGTCATGGTGGGTAGGAATGATGATAAAGATAGACTCGTCAATATGCTTGTATCAGATATTGGCACCAGCAGAAATAATAATTTAGGTGTTGTTGCAATTTTGGGTATGGGAGGCGTTGGTAAAACAACACTTGCACAACTTGTTTACAACGACGATAAAATTGAAGAACATTTTGATCTCAAGGCATGGATTTGTATATCGGAGGATTTCGATGTTGTGAGAATAACCAAATCTCTCCTTGAATCTGTTGTTAGAAATACAACATCTGTCAATTCAAAGGTCTTGGAAAGCAATAATCTTGATATCCTTCAAGTTGAGTTAATGAAACATTTGATGGATAGAAGATTTTTGGTTGTGTTGGATGACATGTGGAATGACAGTTATGTTGACTGGGATGAGTTAATAACTCCCTTGACTAACAGAGAAACAGGAGGCAAAGTGATAATAACAACACGTGAACAAAAAGTTGCAGAGGTCGCATGCACATTTCGTATTCATAAATTAGAACCTCTATCTGATGATGATTGTTGGACTTTACTCTCGAAGCATGCATTTGGTGATGAAGACTATGTTCGTGGTAAATACCCAAATCTAGAAGAGATTGGCAGGAAGATTGCTAGAAAGTGTGGTGGATTGCCGATAGCTGCAAAAGCACTTGGAGGACTATTGCGTTCAAAGGCGGTTGAAAAAGAGTGGACTGCAATTCTGAATAGCGACATATGGAACTTAAGAAATGATACAATTTTGCCCACTTTGTATTTGAGTTATCAATATCTTCCCTCTCATTTAAAAAGATGCTTTGCCTATTGTTCTATTTTCCCAAAAGATTACCCACTGGATAGGAAGAAATTGGTTTTGTTGTGGATGGCAGAAGGCTTCCTTGATTATTCTCAAGGCAAAAAAACGGCGGAGGAAGTCGGTGATGATTGTTTTGTCGAATTGTTATCTAGATCGTTAATTCAACAATCAAATGATGATGGTTGTGGAGAAAAGTATGTCATGCATGACCTTGTTAACGATTTAGCTACATTCATATCAGGAAAAAGTTGTTGCAGGTTTGAATGTGGTAACATTTCTATAAATATCCGTCATTTGTCATATAACCAAAAGGAGTATGACAATTTCATGAAGTTGAAGAATTTCTACAATTTCAAATGCTTGCGGAGCTTCCTACCCATTTACATCGGACCCATTTACTTATGGTGGGCCCAAAATCACTTATCCATGAAGGTGGTTGATGATTTGCTACCAACACTCAAAAGGTTGCGTGTGTTATCACTATCGAAGTATACAAACATCACCAAGCTACCAGGTTCAATTGGCAATTTGGTGCAAATGAGGTATCTAGATCTCTCCTTAACTAGAATCAAAAGCTTGCCTGATACGACATGCAACCTTTTTAATTTGCAAACCTTTATTTTATTTGGTTGTTGTGATCTTAGTGAATTGCCAGTGAATATGGGAAATTTAATCAATTTACGTCACCTTGATATAAGTGAGACTGGCATAAATGAGTTGCCCATGGATATTGTAGGATTAGAAAACCTTCAAACTTTGACAGTTTTCATCGTGGGGAAGCGACAAGTAGGGTTAAGTATCAAAGAGCTTCGGAAATTCTTGCACCTACAAGGAAAACTTACCATCAAGAACCTAAATAATGTAGTTGATGTCATGGAGGCACACGATGCCAACCTGAAAAGCAAAGAGAAAATTGAAGCGTTAGAGTTGTTATGGGGAAAACAAAGTGAAGACTCACAAAAAGATAAAAATGTACTTGAGATGTTGCATCCATCAGTAAACTTGAAGAAACTAATCATAGACTTGTATAGCGGGACAAGCTTTCCAAATTGGTTGGGAAATTCTTCGTTTTCTAACATGGTATCCCTCAACATCACTAACTGTGAATATTGTGTGACACTTCCACCGTTAGGGCAACTACCTTCTCTCAAAGACCTAAGTATAGGGTATATGTTAATATTGGAGAAAATTGGCCCAGAGTTCTATTGTGTCGGGGAAGGAGAAGGTTCTGATTCTTCCTTCCAACCATTTCCATCGCTTGAGTGTTTAACATTTTTCAACATGCGAAATTGGAAGGAATGGCTTTCCTTCGAAGGAAACAATATTTCCTTTCCTCGTCTTAAAACTCTGAAGATACTTAATTGTTCTGAATTGAGGGGGAATTTACCTTGCCACCTTTCTTCCATAGAAGAAATTGTAATAGAAGGTTGTGCCCATCTATTGGAAACACCGCCGACTTTTCATTGGCTGTCGTCATTGAAAAAAGGTAATATCAATGGGCTTGGTGAAAGGACCCAATTATCATTGCTTGGGAGTGACTCTCCTTGTATGATGCAACATGTAGTCATTTGTAGGTGTGTTATGCTATTATCTATTCCAAAAATGATTTTGAGAAGCACTTGTCTTCAACACTTGGAACTCTATGATATTCCATCTCTCACTGTGTTTCCCACAGATGGTCTACCCACTTCTTTGCAGTCACTTAGTATTAAAAGGTGTGAGAATTTATCCTTTCTTCCTCCTGAAACGTGGAGCAATTACACATTGCTTGTGAGTCTTGATTTATGGAGTAGCTGTGATGGACTAACATCCTTTCCACTTGATGGTTTTCCTGCGCTCCAAAGACTTAACCTTAGTAACTGTAGGAATTTGGATTCCATTCTTATTTTAAAAAGTCCTTTACACCAGCATTCAAGCCTCCAATCACTTCATATCCAATCCCATGATTCAGTTGAATCATTTGAAGTCAAGCTTCAGATGAACACGCTCACGGCTCTTGAAGAGTTGGACTTGGATTGTTTGGAGTTATCATTTTGTGAAGGAGTTTGTCTTCCTCCCAAATTACAATCAATTGATATTTGGTCCCAAAGAACAACAACTCCTATAACGGAATGGGGTCTTGAAGATCTGACCGCTCTTTCAAGACTGAAAATTGGAGCAGGTGATGATATATTTAACACCTTGATGAAGGAGTCGTTGCTACCCGTCTCCCTTGTATCTCTATGTATCAGTGATCTCTATGAAATGAAGTCCTTTGATGGAAATGGGCTTCGACAAATCTCCTCTCTAGAAAATCTTGAATTTCTTAATTGTCTACAGCTTGAGTCATTGCCAGAAAACTGCCTCCCTTCCTCGCTGAAATTACTTGAGTTTGAAAACTGTAAAAAGCTTGAATCGTTTCCAGAAAATTGCCTACCTTCGTTGCTTGAATCACTTAGATTTTATGGTTGTGAAAAGCTTTACTCATTACCAGAAGACAGCCTTCCTGATTCTCTTAAGCTACTGATCATTCAAAGATGCCCAACATTAGAAGAAAGGTATAAAAGAAAGGAACATTGGTCCAAAATTTCTCACATCCCTGTCATAGAAATAGATGGACAAGTCACAATATGAGGACAGGCTGTGTTCCCGTTTCAGGTACATTTATGTTTTACCTCTCTACTCCAAATTATTTATTATCTCATTTGTACACGTTTATTTGTGTTCACAATCCAAAGACATCTCTAAATATTTCCACAATTCTCACAACAAAGCCAATAATCGCTACGCATGTATTTTTTTATTGGCAGTTCTTAGCGGTTACTTGTACATGGGAAAAAGAATTGTTAGTAGTAAGGATCGAGTCCTAGACTTAGATACTCTCTTTATTGTACAATTCATGCATAGGTCCTCTTTTTGCTGCAACATTTTTCCATGAGTCAATTGATGTAGTTTGATACTTTTCTATATAACTATATAAGTTATATTGGAAAACTGGTTTCTTATTAATTTTTGGCTTATAAAAAAACTATCTTTAGTCTGTAATATTGGCTCCTATTATATGTTTTGAATTCTGTATCTTTGTAAAGAAAACTAAGTAAGGATTGCACAGAATCAAAACTTGTGCACATTTGTTGAGTAAAGTTGAATTACTATATAGCAAAGTCAATATTTTACTGTCATAATTGGGATAGTACAACTGAGAAATTCAGCTGGAATAACTCATTATGTTTTGCTATGAAATGTTCTTGTGAATAAAAGTAGAATTAATTTTGTTTTGTAAACTGGAATCTAAATTGAATTGTTTGAATAGCATTTTTTACAGCAATAAATTAAAATTTGACAATAAGGTCTTCAGAGCTAATGAAAGAAAAATGCTTATTTGATGTTAATAGGAGGTCACGGCCTATGTGGATGAAAATCAGCTCGCTGGATGAATTGAAGACAAATGTTGGTCTGTCATGATTCTTCTTGTAAACTTGTTTTAGATTGGACTTACTTAGCTAATATGCAGTCTGCATGAGCCAGTTGGAGAATACAAAGCAGTAGGGTTTGTAATAATCTTAAATTGTATCTGTAAGTGAATGAATGCCCCTACAAACATTTGTTGAAAATAGTTACATACAGTATATCCTGTCTTCAAAGTGCATACATTGTTCTAATATTGGTGAAAGTTGTACTTTGTATGTTTCAAGCCATAGTTCTAATATAGTATCCCTTTCATCTGACTCAGTCATAATCTCCTGTATTATATAACTGTAAACCTTATTACTAATATATCTAAGCAGAATTTCTATGACAGAGCAGATATATTTTCATGCTTAAATCAAAAGGAGTTTAGATTTGCATAAAGATCAAACAACTGTGCTCAAAGTCAGACAGAGAAAAACATACTATGCTGGTACAATTAATTTGAAGATGTAAGCTATTGAGGATATTCTGATTTGAAGAAACTGGCTATTAAACTTGAGAACTGCTCTTTACCCAAATGGTTTTGCTCATTCCCGAGTGAAATGACCAAAATACCCCTACACATGTTAACTCACGCCGGTGCAAATGGCAACGTAAGTTAACACACGCAGTGTGACTTAAATCACGCTAGTGTTAGTTAACTCACGCTGGTTCTGTGCGCACCAGAACAGACAGGCAGTAGCTACTGCCTTGTTCCTTGTTTAGCTTCGTTCCTTCGTTCGTTCATACATAGGAACAATCATTCTTTCATTCAAACAAAACTCATAATTTAGAGAACATGCATTCATAATTTAGAAACACAATTTTAACAAAAATTAACTCAAATGTCATAAAGAGGCGCAACCGCGCAAATGTAAATATCATACAACCAAAATGTCATGAAAAATACTACAAATATAAAAAAAAAAGTCATAAAAAGAAGTCATAAAATAAGACACTACTGCTGCTCCTGTGGACTATGACTCCTACTCTTCCTCCGTGGAATCTGCTGATGGTCAATCACGCTATACTCGGTCCAAAGGCCCTCCAAAATGCTGAAAAAGAGTGGATTTGAAACCACCTCTAGAATCTCCATCACATGCTCCACTCTGTCTCTCATGCTGCTGATGACCTGCAATGGATCGGGAGGATGTCTGGCCCAGTCCTGGTCAACAAGAATATCCTAGTAGACATGTCTCAGCATGACAATGTCAAGGTCTGGAGCAGGGTTGACGATGAGAGGATGGGATACACGGTAGAACCACCTAATGTACCTATATGAATGCTTCCAAGGCTCGTCGTCCGAGACCTGGTGACCCTTCTCCTGCTGGCTAACAACGTGCAGAGCAAACTCCAAGAAGGCAGCAGCCACATCTGCTGGGGCAAGAGGCAGAATCGTAGTAGAAGATCGGGGAACGGTCTGAACATATCCGTACTTCCTTAGAACCCGCTCGGGCAAGTGACGCACCATCTTTTGTTTGCCGGCCATGATCCATTCGGAGTACCAGCACATGTCCTGAAAAGGCGTCACGTCTCGTTGGTGCTCGTACGGCCTCTAGGTGACATGACAATGCTCCATCGAATCCAACAAGCCTCTGAAGTGTTCAGCATCAACAAACCCCCTTTTAGGTTTCCATCTACCCAAATACAGGTTAGGCCGTTCGTAATCTTCATATTTCTTCCTCGGAACGACATGTCGGATGTGAACTATAACCCATCCCTGCAACCACAAAAAGACAAATTTATATCAGCACACAATTATCATACAAAAACTATACATTTACGATTAACTTAAAAAAAATAAGAAAATAATATATTACCACAAGCAAGATCATGTAACCACCAACTACGCCTTTTGGTAGATAATGAAAAGATAGATTAATTAAAGAAAGTAGTTTGGTATAAGAGAAAATGAAGAAAAAGGATAAAATTAAATACATAAAATTAGATTTTCGACCCGTGCCATGCACGAGTCCTATCAGCTATAATAAAGATCAATAAATTATATTATATATTTTCATTGATGTTAAATAGGTTATATGAAAAAAAATTGTATTACCATTGAAAATAGTAGGACAAACACTAATAATTTTTGGAAATGAATTGCAGATAACATAAGGTCTATTTAAAATTAGTGTTAATTAAGTAAATGATCCCTATAAATATTCATAATTTCTTTTTAGTCCCTACAAAATAAAATCATATTTTTTAGTCCCTGTGGCATTTTCCTTTAGTATTTTAGGGACCAAAAATGTTGACGTAAATTTTTTACAGGGACTTAAAATGTTGATGGAAAATTTTATAGGGACTTAAAATGCTGACGAATTTTTTTACAGGGACTAAAAAGTGCAATTTTATTTTGAAGTGACTGAAAATAAAATTCTGAATATTTATAGGGATCATTTACTTAATTAACCCTTAAAATTACCTATAAAGAACTTAATAGATATACAATATTTATAGGAAAAGTTCTAAATAACACTATTTTCATTTGTCACGTGATAACAAATAAAAACAACAATAGTTAAAAACACTATTCTTCTAATGATTGGTCATATACTCCTTAAAAGTACAATTTTAAAGAAAGTGTTATAGAACGAAGAGAGAGGTATTTTATAAAAAGAACATAATCTCAATTATATAAATCTAACTAATATATCCATGAAAACTCTATTTAATCATCCATTTCAAAGATAAAATCAGAACAATGAAAATGTTTCTCCAATGCACGGTACAATTATATTTTTTGCAATAATAATATCCAAAATATATAATGATATTCAAATAAAAAGGCCTCATCAACTACTATCACAACACAGACATGATGCCTCAATCAATACATGATCTATGGCTATGAGACTATTTTCATGCCATCAAATTATCGATCTTCTCTAGCTTACAGCGTAATAAAGTAGCTTTTTTTTTTTTACAAAAACAAAATGATATTCATTCATTCAAATCGAAAGATTACATCATATCGGCTATATTAAATTAGGTACCTATAAAACTTTTTTTTTAAAGAACCTATAAAACATCTATTGAAAAAGCGTAAAAATTGAGTCAAGAAAAAACTAAACATCCTGTATGAGTAATAATAATCAATTATTTTTGTTCAAATTAATGTACAAAATTTAGAAACAAATATTACACGTAAAGGGACAGAAAATTGAATAAAGAAGCTAAATATCAGAGTATCCTTCAAAATCAAATAAGATTTAGAGAAATGATATTTGTACAACCATTTTTAACAACTTTTGTGACAACTTTCTCTCTCATACTCACATTATACTTTTACTTTCTCTTTTTATTACTTTGGTTTTCATGCCAATGCATACTTTTCTTTATAAAAACATGGTTGTCCATGTGGTTGTTAATCAAATTGATGTTCAAATAGCATTGCTCTAAGATTTATACCAAACTTGATTACACAACTTCATATATATTCTTATATCAGGGAACTCTTCACTCTCAAGAAGCAAAATATGACTTATAGCATGTCATCTGAAAAATTCAAAAAAGAATAATGTTGTTGTGTCAAATAACAAACTTAACAATTGCAAAACATTTGAGTAAAAAGAAAAAAGGATTGCAGCACTATAAGCATATTGATGAGCCAATTCCTTCTCTTAAGTACTGGTTCAGAAGTTGGTCCAAATATTCCTTTATAATAGATAGATCTATTTATGCTTTTGATAAATAGATTTGTCCTTTTCAGCAAGCAGCATCAATTCTCTTGTAATTGCTTTATCTTCCCGGGAATGTTTACGTTGACAGCGTAACATCCCACTCATCAGTATATTAAGTTTTATCAATTGAACGTGTCAGAGAAGGAACGTTTATGAAGGGTTATTATAACAGAGAATATTTTAACCGAGCAATTGTTATTTAACAGAGAACGGATGAGATTTTGCACAAATTACAAGTTAAGGAAGGGCAAACCAGTAATTTCACCGAAACTATATAAATTTATGCACATGCTTTCTTTTCACTTCCTTCTCATTCATTCACTTGCATCAAAACTAATACTCCCTCCTTACCTCTTTTCTCTCTCGGCCTCTCACTCTATCTTACCCCAATCCACCATTTCTTGTACAATCAAGCATGCAACCATGAAAACAAGATCCTTGAACAATTCTAATCACAATTGCTCCTTAAAATTCATGTTCTTCCTCTCTTTTGATCAAACCCCTTCTCTCTTCATGCAATTGGACTTTTACTTCTCAAGCTTAAGAGATGTTACGCATGTGTGTTGTTGGAGCTGCTTGTGTGATGAATTAATGATTAAAGGTCATAAGTTGAAAGTTAGAACAAGTGGAGGCTTGGGTGTTTGAATTGCAACAAAGAATTTGGAAACAAGATGAAGTTTAAGCATGAAGTGTATTTGGGAACTGAAGCTCATCTCTTCTTCTGTTAGGTGAGTTCTTAGATAGAAGCCACCTTTGGGGTTGTGTGTTTAATTATGTAAGGAAAACATTGATTTCTAGGTTTATATGAATTGAGATTAGTTGCCCCTTTTCATGTCATGCTTGCTAAACATGTTAATACTTGTTATATGAATGTTTTTCAAGTGTTCTATGAAATTGATAGAGTTAAATTATGCTTTGGGTCACTTGGTTTTGAGGTTTTTGAGCTAAAAACACCATTTTTGCAGGTTCTAAACTGTCATAACTCGTCGCGCGAGCTAGGACTCGCCGGGGCAAGTTAGATCAGAGAGTACTGGTTCAACTCGCTATGAACTCGCCATGAGCTCGTCGTGGCAAGTTGAACTCGTCGTAGCAAGTTGACAGCACAGAAATGTGTTGTCGACTCATTCCGGGCAGTTTATGACAGTTTCGTGTCCAGTCTCTCAGTGCTTTTCTTATAAAAGTAAACCCCTCAAACCAATGTCCTATTTGCTAATCTTTTAAAATGTTTTCTTGGAAAAGAAGCAAGTATTGATCTATTTATTAAGGCATGGCACACGAGAGAATATGATATTATTTAGGTCGGGTAGTAAGTTAATCTCTAAGTATTGGGAAATATGCAGAGCCTTGACTTAGATAGTCGAGAATAATCATGTTAGTTTGTAACCTAAACTCATTAGGTCTAAGTTATGCAAGAAAAGGAGGAAGCACGTAATGGTTTACCAATAATCGGGTAGGTCACGGACCCATGGTAAACAAACAAGCAAGTAATAGGATAAATCCTTATGTATGTACAAGACTAATAAGCTAAGTAACATGAAAGTGTCGTGTCTCTTGTTATCCACACCAAGGGGATACAAGAGGTTCATGTTAGGGGGACGGGACACGCTCCGCAAGGTAGGCCCGAACAACATTAATAGGAGTTCCGGTGTTAGCCTCAGATAAGAATTTCACCGGATATGTCATGGGATTATATTCTAGGGTTACTCCACTCAAAATTAATTCGTAAAACAAACCAAGATAATGTTGTTTGTTACACGCTAACTCTCTAACATAATGAATGATTATGAACCATGCTATGATACGATTTTGATTATACTATGATATGTATAGGTAAATGCTTCTGCAACAAGTTATGATAACTTACTGTCGGCGATATTAGTTTTCCCCAATCATCCAGTCAGATTATGCTATGTACATGATATGTTAAACCATGATAGTGTCGGTTCCCGACATAGTGGCCTTAGTTCCCTTGGCCGCTATGGTATGCAGAGCATTTAGCAAGACTTTTAGGCCATGATATGTAGAACCTTATGACGGTCCTAGTATGCACAATCGTCTAGGTAAGCATGCTCCACACACGTATAATCAACCGAATGGTTATGTTCTAGACACGTGGTGACCGTAGGTTTCCCCGAGGTTGCCTATAGCCTAGGATTAGGTAGAACTCACTGAGACATTATGTCTCATCCCAATCCTATTTTTGTTTCAGATCAGCAGGTTGTTTTAACAGTATGTAGCAGACAGGTGGCCGAATGGATAACCAGCAAGTGCTCGTTCGTACCAGTTGCATGATATACATATGGTCTCAAGCTTATATGACTATGTATCGGATAGATGGTGTTGTATCATTAGTTGTACGAACGTGTATTGTTGTATCTATTTATTCATTCGAAGACTTATGTTGTAAATTTTAATGTATCCAATACTAAAGATAATGCACATGCTAAACTTTCTAGATACGTTTAGTATGGGCATTACATTTGGTATCAGAGTAGGCCGATTCAGATCGTGCCATGGGTCATTAGGTTTCAACTAATGTAGTGGGGCCATTGGATTTAGGGTAAATGTCCTAATTGTTGTTGTTAGTTGAGCCTGATCAACTTAATCTAGCACACGACAGTTAAAACAGATGCCTGAGAGCTGAATAGGACCTAGGAGGAACAAAGTATGTGATGGAGATGAACTAATAAGTAAGGACTCAAAGCAAGTATCGGTAAGGATCTAATCGTGCCAAAAGATGGCCGGTGAACCAAGCAGTCGAAGTTGGATTCCTCCGGGAGTACAAAGTGTTGTTAGGAGTAAGATGAAGTACCTCGACAGTGTTGAATTCAAGAACATTCCAAGATTTGTCTGAAGCCTTTGTAGGAGCCATAGTTGGAGAAAGAGTATGATTCAAAGTGAAGTTATACCCCGTCACATAGACTCAAGGTTAGAAGATGATGAGAAAGTTAGGACGAGGAAGTTAATGTATAAGTTGGAATAAGTGGGTTCTCAGAGACAATAATGGGTGTATGGAACTAGAGATTTGGACGTTCAAAACGGACAAGATTCTAATGTCTGGGGCAGAAATTGGATTAATGGAGAAACAAGAAAAGCCAATGGAAGTGGATGAAGTTAAGTCCTTTCGAGATAAGTTTATGTTAAGTTTTATGATGATTATGGAAGTTAGTCCTCATTGCACCATGGATTGTATTGGTTTAATGTTAGTGTTTACCATGCCTGAAATTATTGTTATTTTATGTCTCTGGACTAATGAAATGCATTCAGACACTTGGAGATTGAGGGTTTGATGAAAAACCTCGAGTTATGCACTTCAGGGCCCAAACAAACTCACAGTAAGCCAAAAACTCGCTCATAGCGAATTTTCTTCAGAGGCTACCCGCTTATGGCGAGTTGGGGGCGAGTTCCTCAGCTCTTCATGGGTTGTTGGCTTGTTGGCTTGTCCTGGGGATCCCGTGGTGCCGTCCGAGCCCTTTTATAGGAATCTTTTCTAATTATAGAATCCCTTAAACATCAAGAATCTGATATACATTGCATCTTAAAGTTTTCAAAAAGAAAGGGCATGAGTAAACACTAATGAGATCAAGTTAATTCAAGGTGACATCGGAGTAAAATAGTACAGGGGTCAAGGAGAAGTTTGGACCAAGAGTTTAAAGTTCCGGCATATGGAAAAATGTCACTGATACGAAGATGTAGGACAAGAAGTTAAGTGATGAAGAGTTATAAGTGTTCGTGGGTGATAAATTTCTACAAGTTGTCTTGAATTAGGGAGTGACCTATCAATTATGATGTATTCTAAGAATCGAGATTGCCCAGAAAGAATTCTAAGAGTAAGTATTACTACTTCAAGAGGTAAACTCAACCGATAAGTATGTGATGTCTATTCAAAAAGAAAATAGTGTGAGTATATGATAAGTCTACCATGTGAGTTCATCCTTATGAAGTGGTGAGAAGTGCAAGATTGTTCCATTTAATCGCAGCATGTAAATTCATAAGGATGATTCAGGAAGTTGATAACCATGTAGTAGAGAGAGTGTGAAATTCACTAGTCTCAATGGATTAGTGTCTATGGTTAAAGTTAACTGATGAATCGGAGTGGCGCAACAGAGGTTGAACGGTAGAGGTTTTAACGGGATCCGCAAAACCTTAGACTTTGGAATAAGAGTTATCACGGAATATGATAAGTAATGTCAAAACCAACAAGTACGATTTCCAATGGGAAGCATTAAAAAATGAGTAAGAAGTCTTCAAGCATCAAGTACAAAGTAGTGAAACTCAGATAGTCGAAGAATATGATGGATGTGTCCTTACCTGAGTAAGTCAAGAGAGATTGGAGTCACCTCCAGTTTGGTAATCAGGTTGCTTGATTACGCAAAATTACAACTATTGAAAATGTTTCAATTCAAAAGAATAATCATTAAAAATATTTCTAAAGACAAATCTTTTTTTTCTTCTTAAATGCAGATCATAAAATAACTTATGGGTGTCTCTTCTTTCAAATATTTATTTGAAGGAGGGAGACTTATTCATGGAAAAGACTATAACTCGACCTCCTACTTGAAAAGCTATTCTCAAAGTCTTGAACATACGCAATAAGGTTTAATTTCAGCGTTGAAGATGGAAACACTAACATGCGATTTAGACCGCCGGTTTTACAACAACCCTGACTCAACGTATTTTTCCATTTCATTTTCATCCCTTAGATTACAAATATAAACATTTATTTATTAAATGTTTATTTATAATTATTTGTCTCTTCAATTATATTAAAAATAATCCGTCTTTTCAAATGGTTCGACCTAATATTGTGACATTATTTCTGTCGGTCACCATATTACATATTTATGTGAATTATTAATTAACAAAAATATTTTGAACAAATTATAATCAAACCCGTGCAACGCATGGGCTTCCACCTAGTATTTGTAATTACACATATAAAAAATAATTAAAAATATTGGGGGTGGGTCATGGCCCACCTTGGCCAAGTATGCTCCGCCACTGAATCAACATAACCCTAAACACACCTAAAGAGAGGTTTAATGTTGGGGATTTTATGTTACCTTAATGAGAGAAGATGATGGTGAAATTCCCAAATTGATCTTTAAGGTGAACTCTAGCTTCCTTAATCTTCAATTAACTTCAATCTTCTTCTTCTTCTTCTCATCACACAACGTTATTTCTCTCTCAGCCATTATCCCTCTCTCGACCCTCTTTCTCTCTTTTCACCCCCTCTCTCTCGTCTTCTTCATCTCTCTGTCTAGATTTCTCACTCACTTTTTCGTTCTTACCTTTTTCTTATTGAGAACCACACAATCAGAAGTGTGTTGTGTAGTGTTGGTTGCATGTATTTCATTCGTTTCAAAATGAATGTCGTTTAAAGTTTTTACATACATATTAAAAAATGCATTAATTAAAAGAAAGAGAGATGTTATTTTACCAAATTATCCTAATCAACTATTGGTTTGTTTTTCATTAAAGAAAAAAATAATACTTTGAAAGTAGTGTATATAATACTAATTGAAGGGTACAATTGAAAAGAAAAGTTATTATTGCATTGGAAACTGAAGTGACATTCATTTTAAAACAATTTTTTTGATTAAAACGACATTTATTTTAAAACGGATGGAGTATAACAATTGGAATAAAGAAAGGTCAATATTGTAATGTAGAGTTTTTGGCCTAATAGGTTTAGCTACTAACAAGGTTTTATATCAAACACTCACTTCTATTACCACCATACACCCATCTAACTCTACCAATATTAATTATAGTTAAATCAGATAGATCAAAAGTACTCTAATAATTTAATTATTTAAAAGTCCTAATCATATTGCCATGAGATAAAATGTGGGATGTTACACAATACATGTGGAGACAATTTTACTTAAAAAAAGTTTGGTACACTTGCCAAATTTAATTATCAATTAGCTAGAAGATTAGTCAAGTCATATCTTTTGTACTTGGGCACCATACTTCCTGCTGCTCACAAAAATGATCAACGAGTTAGATTTCATTATGAGTAATAAAATAAGCAGGGTGACTCATTGTTGGCCGGTGATATGATGATAGCAATATGAATCTCGAGGGGATTATGTCAAAAAAATAAAAAATAAAAAAATAATCTAGAGGGACAATATATAGATTTCCTCTAAAACATAAGAAAAACTTTACAACGATTTGACTATTGAAATGATAATGCGGATACTAAGATAATTAAACTAAAATGATGCTAGGAATAGTTTTAAGGTTAAAATGTATTTTTGACCCTCCAAGTTTTCAAAACTAGCGATTTTGGTCTCCCAAATTTAAAAATCACACTTTTAACCCTCCAAGTTTCACCCCTTTTGCAAAAGTTAAACCCCATTTAATTTTGACCTGATCAATGCTTATTTGGACATATTTTTAAAAAAAATTAAAATTCAGGTGTGCCTAATTTAATCCACTTGGAATCAAAACAAATTAACATTGTTTTAAAATTGCAAAACTTGAATTAAAACAAAAAAACAAATTAAAACACTAAAGCTCCTCCTATGTTCATTGTGTTCCTCCCTTGTTCCTGTCATGTTCACCATGTTTTCCCCCTAAAGTTTCAAATTAATCTTCATCTCCAAAACTGAACTCATAACCAGAAATTCAAAATTTAAACAAAACCCCTCCTTCAACACAACAACAACAAAAATGAAACAAATTCATTCTCTAATAAAAAACAACGAAAGAATTCTCAATAGAACTGAGAATCAAACAAATTCAGAAGAAGTAGAATTACGTCCGCTCTTCACTTAGTATCTCTCTCTCTCCCATCGTTAAAATCGGAGGGACTCATCTCTTCCTAGTGATTTATGATTTTTTTTGGAGGACTTCTTGTTTGTGATTCTCAATCGTAACTGTGTTAAAATCGTTGATTTTATTGGCTGAATTTCTTTGTTCAAAGTTGGATTTTTGGGCTAAATTTATGATTGTTGAGGATGAATATTGAAATTGAAGATGAATTAAAAAAATCTGGCGAGGTTGATGTTTCACCGGCAAAGTTGGACAAGAAATCCGGTGAGAAAAAAGAAATGAAGAAGAAGAAGTTGTTGTTGTTAAGGGACACTATCGAAGAAGAAGAAGGAGAAATACAATTTGTTTTATTTTATGTTTTGTAATTTTTATAAATAATTGTAATTATTTTATATCCAGGTGGATTAAAAATAACATATGTGTCAATTTATTTTCTTTTAAAACGTGCCACATCTGCGTTGATCGGTCAAAAATTAAACGGGGTCTAGCTTTTGCAAAGGGGGTGAAACTTGAGGGGCTAAAAATGTGATTTTCAAACTTAGGGGGTCAAAATCGCTAGTTTTGAAAACTTGAGGAGCCAAAAGTGCATTTTAGACTAGTTTTAACTCTACTACTAACAATTTCTAGTAAGCTAGCACCAAATATTCTTTTTTTTAATTTTCTTTTTCTCTTTATTTCTTTTCTTTTGTTTATTTTTTCTTTAATTTCTCTTGTTTATTTTTTATTTCTTTTTCTTTTGTTTGATTTTATGTTTTTTACTTAACCTCTTATTTTCTTAGTTTTCTCATCACATGCTACCTCAATACTTTAGAAAACGTTAGAATATAAATCGTTTTCTTATATTTTTATCATTGAAAAAATAAAGGCTACACTGTTTTAAACAATCTGGTATTTAAAACAATTGTAGCATATGGGCAACAAGATTCAATCACAGCTAATGTGCCACAAATTGTAGTTAACTTTGATCCAACAACACACTCAATCACAGCTAATGTGCCACATTTGGTAGTTAACTTTTATAAAACAATACACCAGTATAAATGTGTTATTCAACAATATTATTCTTTTTTAGTGATTTTTCCTTTCATATCATGAAAAGTTATAAAATAATAAAATTTAATTTATAAAAAAATGATATTTTATGATTGGTAAGTTTTTTATATGACCTCATTTCATGGTGTTCTAAGGAGCAAACAAAACACATCGATGCACTTAAGAGACATTTAATAATGATTTGATAAGAACTAAAAGATATTTAATTGTTCTACAAAAAAATTAATTTAATTGAAGTAAGCAGAAGATAAAC
>Ga0228710_1003576_pt1 | contig 24675 bp, 8 predicted proteins | sample MedpolnodulmetaG_FD_177995 | JGI IMG/M metagenome (GOLD analysis project Ga0228710, IMG submission 177995) | Root nodule microbial communities from Medicago polymorpha collected in Santa Monica, California, United States - pink nodules | ecosystem: Host-associated > Plants > Roots > Nodule...
TGAGGACCAGGTAAGGTAGGGTCTCCAAATGGGATAAAATTTTCAGGTTGGCTATTGTGATCATTATCTTCTTCTGTTGGTGGCACGGTCTCAGACTCTATGTCTATTGGTGTTGTTGGATATTGTGGAGTCGGTGATCTCTCTGTTATAGGAGATGGAACATGTGAAGTACTGAGATGAACACTTGGATTACTTGATGATGGAGTAGGAATAGTACCAAGAGGAGCATTCTTAGAAGTGTTCATTTGTTTTGAACTAGAAGGAATGGACATAGTAGGAACAGTACCAAGATGAGCATTCTTAGAAGTGTTCATTTGCTTTGAACTAGAAGGAATGGGCGAAGTAGGAACAGTACCAAGAGGAGCACCATGATTACTACATGATGGAGAAGGTGTGCCGACACGTGGAGTTGTATACTTAGCAGTGCTATGTTGCTCCACACTAGTAGGAATGGTTGGAACCTTACCATTCCCTTTACCTCCAGATCCTCTTGGTCTTCCTTTTGGTCTATCAATACCTGACATCTAAACGAATGATAAAGACATATAGATTAATCACATCATATGTAATAAATAAATAGAAGCAATAATATATCGTCTAACAATGATATAATATTGTGCATAATATAACTTCGCAAATAAAAGAAAAAGACATTAGTAAATGCATAAACTAACAACAAAGAAGCGTACAAAAACGGTGTTCACATATATGGAAGTGTCAAGACAGTAACACAAAAAAAATGAAAAATGCAGCAAACAGAAACAGAAACAGAAACGAGTTTCCAGGACAGTAGCAAACTATGGAAGTGCCACACAATATGACTTCAAAATGAAAACAAATACACAGTTGGAATATCTCTATTTCCACTAATTTAATCATCATCAGATCCAACATAATCAGCTGGAATATCTTCATTAGTTGAATCACTATAATAAAATTCTTCTAATTCTCCACTTTCCACTTCATCATCAGTTGATCCATCATTAGTTGGGTCATCATCTACTTCTTCAAAATTACTACCATTATCTCGTAAGTTGTCAATTTGTTCAACTTCAGGAGTAACCGGTAACACTTGCACGTTTTCAACTTCTTGGTAAGCTTGTGTTTGACAGACACACCATTGTTAGTAGTAGCTTTTCCTTCACTCCATGATGTTGTGTGAAACTTATAGCCATTGACAAAATAAATAGGCCATGTGTGTACTATATTCAATGGCCCCCAAGCAATGTTATGTATAAATTGGCTATGAGTTGTGTTCTTTGATTTGTGCACCTATTTGATAAAACAGAGAAGATTAAAGTTCATAAATCCTCTCAACAATATCAAAATTATATCTAGAATCACAATAGACTTACATGATTTTTGAACCACTCTGGAAATTCATTTTCGATACACCGATCAACATCAACATCACTAATGTTTGGCCTAACTGACTTTAAATTTTCCACAAATAAACTGCAACATAAACCATTTGTAGTGGGCCTTAAAAGTAAAACTTTGTCCACCGTATTAAACAACCAAGAAGATTGCTTTTTTTGACATTCATTGTGTCTTAGTAACACAAGTAAATGACCAAAAAACCCAGCGGAAGTTAACTGCCGACGTGTTTTTTAGTTATAAGCCAGCGGTAGTTAACTACCGCAGGGATATTTTAGTCTTTTACTTGTGTTTTTAGGAAGTATTGAAAGTTAGAAAAACAATTGTCAACAACCAATTGTGTAACAAAAGATAATAATGCTGATATCATTAATCTCTATTTTTTATTTTAAATAAGGCTTAATTGATCATTTGGTCCCTTAACTTAAATCTTTTTTTCACATTGGTCCCTTAACTAAAAAACGTCTCAAATTAGTCCCTTATGTATTCTGCCGTTATCTATTTTGGTCATCTCCGTTAGTTTTTTAATGTCTAATACTTTTGATATGATTTCAACCATTCGATTGAAGGTCTATTGTATACAACGGTGAACCAGAAACACCAAATATTTTTTTTTCTTTTCTTCTTCTCCTTCCCTTTTTTTCCTTTGATCTTCATCATCTTAAATACGAAGTTCATGTAAACCCAGAAAAAATTGAACAAATAAGCTGAGAAAAAACAATAATAGATTAAATCTTTCACCATTCACAAAAATCTCTAATTAATTGGATCACATTATTAATTAAAAAACTGAATTAGAGGGAGAAAAGGCACCAGAGGGAGAAAAGGAGCCAGCAGAGGAGAAGAAATCCATTGTTGCCGAAAAAGCTCCGGCGGAGAAGAAGCCAAAGGAAAACGGTTCAGCCGTTGGAGATAAGAAGAAGAAGAAGAGAAACAATAAGAGTGTTGAAACCTATAAGATCTACATCTTCAAAGTTCTGAAACAAGTTCACCTTGACATTGGTATCTCAAGCAAGGCCATGGGAATCATAAACAGTTTCATCAACGATATTTTCGAGAATTAGTGATCAAAGCTGTATCGATTGATGTTTGTATTAAGGAACCAAAGTTGTTTGTATTAAGGAATCATGAACAGTTTCATATTTAAAGTCCTAAGCATGATGTTTCTAAGGAACCAAAGTTGTAACGAAGTTTACAAGTTTGTAGATGTTTTAATTATTGATTAGTAACCTTTTGAAGTTGTAATGAACTAATGAGATCTGTTGATCTATTCTTTGTATTTTGATGATTGGATTAATGATAATTGCCTTCAGAAATGTTTGTATTAAAAAAAAAAAAACAAGCAAGGAGGAGGATTGAAGGGGAAGTGGTTTGATTGATTTTTCAAAAGAAGAAGAGGTGAGGTTGATTTTGCAGTGAAAAGAACTTAGATGAAAATGGAGTAATGGTACCAAATGGAAGAAGAATCGAAAATGATTTTTTTTCTTCTTTCTTTCTGGATTTTGTGTTGTTGTTTTTGATGGATTGCCATGATGATTATGTTAAAGATTATGAAGGAAAGGAAGGAAGGAGATGAAGAAAGAGAAAAAGAATTAATTGTAGGTGGTTCATTATTAGATACAATACACCTTCTTAATCCAACGATTCTTTTATTTTTTAAACAAGATCAAAGGGTTAAAATTAACAATTTAATAAGGTCTATGGTGGACCACCTACTCCATCCGGTCTCTAATGTAGGGAATAAAAAAAAGCACATCAATTAAGAAAATGAATTGATTACATTGAAGTCATGTTAAAAAATATATAACTTTCCAATTTTGCCCCTATCATGTTTTAGTAATAATTAATGATGGGGTGGGTTTAAGTAATAATTGTTGCGTGGAACGATGGAGTAAACCGTTGAACTCCACTGCACTAACTGAACTACTGTGCACGTGTATGAAAAGAAAGTGACTTTTGAACTCACGGAGATATGAGAACGTGAAACAGCATGAGAACATGTACCTTTCAATTATGAGAATGTGACTTTTAATGAGGGTAAAATTGGAATAGTAGCATTTATTAGGTTGATTTTACTAGACTTTTTCTTACATTTGAGACCACAATTTTTTTCCCCTACATTTGAGATCGAAGGGAGTATAATATTGGTCCACTTTAGATATTTAAGGTTAAAAACTAACGAAGATAACCAAAATAGGTAACGGCAGAATACATGAAGGACCAATTTGAGACGTTTTATAGTTAAGGGACCATTGTGAACAAAAGAATTAAGTTAAGGGACTGGGTGATCAATTAAGCCTTTAAATAAAAGAACGTTATATTTTGACCAAAAACAAAAAAAATGTTATATTAATATTGTAAAATAAGATTATAAATTAGGGATTTGAGATTTTCAATTTAAGGGATTTAGGATGACATCTACACATTTAGGGATTTAAGATTCAAGTTAGGGATATTGATTTTTTGTTCAGGGATTAAATGACCATTTTCTACTTTCAATTTAGTCCATGTGACACACTTATCAGAATTATTTAGGCTTAATAGCAATTTTCGCCTCCTAACTTTCACGAGGTTGCGATTTTGGCCCCCTAAGAAAAAAACAACAAAATCGCCCCCTAAGTTTTGCAGCTGTAGCAGTTTTGGCCCCCCAAGGCAAAACAAAATAAAAAATAAAAAACATGTGGCACCTCACTTAGGGTGCCACGTCAGCATAAACCGAGTCAAAATTGGCCTTGGGGGTCAAAACTGACATAGGTGCAAAACTTAGGGGGTGGTTTTGTAGTTTTTTTCTTAGGGGGCCAAAATCGCAACTTTGGAAAAGTTAGGTGGCTAAAACTGCTATTTAACCAATTATTTAACGTCAGGGACTAAAGTGATAACGAAAGTGCAGAGTCATGGACTTCTTTGTATTTAATCCTTAGTCAGGGATCTATGTGACAACAAGGTGCAGAATCAGGGACTAAAGTGACCATTTGCTCATAAAATATATTTCACTTACCGAAACAAACAAACAATTGGTGCAGTGGTTAATTTTCCTGTCATCCCCTTTCATGTATGCGGTTTGAATCCTATTGCTTTTTATTTTCTCCACACAAATCAAAAGTCAATGCATTTCTTCCATTGGAATTGTGCGCATTTACTTCGCGTTAATTACATTTAATGCATATTAAATCTAATAAATGACTAATTATGGAAAAAAAAGGAAAAAAAATATTAAACAAGATTGGACCAAAAAACCGGCCGAATCACCGGTTTTAGCCGGTTTTTAACGAGTCTTACCGGTTTGCGTCGGTTTAATTACATGGCCGATCAGATAAAGGACTCGAACCGGTACACCCTTCAGTTCCCAGTCAGACCGGTTCTATCGGCCGGTCTGAACCGGTTTTTAAAACTATGGAAAAAAGAATCAATTAGTACATTTTTGCGGGGTTCATATTTCATCGTAAGGACCAATCATGTATTTTGTTTTTTAGCAATGTTGGTTTAATTTTAAAACATAGGATTAAATATAAATTAAATTGTCATGTAAGTACATTTCAATCGATAAATATAAGGATAATCTTCTTATTCTAAAAGCTTATAAGGTTAAGCAATTGCTTAACCCTAATTCAATGCCTTAATTCCCTCCTTAACGATTAAACTTAGTTTCCTTAGACCATCTACAATGGGGAGTCCTTCTCCTATTAAGCACAATTGTAAATAGATACCTCCTTTGTGACATCAATGAATATGATGCTTATGAAAGTGGGTGCTTTTATATGCACCCTCTCTCTCCTATTACTCATGGGTCTCATATGTACAATTAATTCTATTTTTCTTATATATTTAATTATTGTATTGTTTTGATATTAAAAAAATAATTATATAATAGTTGTAACGCTTTGGGAGAGCAAAGGAGAGCACAAATTCAAGATAGACAAACTCATCTTCAACTTCAACATGATCTTGTGTAGCATATTTGGCAACGCTTTAGGAGTGATAGTCAACAAGATTAGTTGTTATTTAGATTATGTAATTTATCATCATTCATTTTATATTGTTTTATCATGTTTTAACTTTTTCTTGAATTATTAATAAAAATAAAATAAAAATGTTTGTTTTTTTAATAATTTATAATTAAATTACTTCAATATTTTAAAATTATATAATTATGAATGAGTATATAAATTATTGTTAAAATGTAATGATATAGAGTTATTGTTGGGACCCAATTAATAATTATTTTGAGGTGCTGGGTTGGAGAGATTGGGTGCTTATTATGTATTAATTATAAAACGAATGACGTGTACAGTCGGGACCCATTTAAACATCCAAATGGAGTGCTGCATTGTGGATGGTCTTAAAGCTTTTACACATGTACCTAATCTCACCCTAATTAAATGCCTTATTTACCTCCTTAAAAAAATGTGTAAATCGTGGGCTCTAGAAGTCATTGTAAATCAAATTTCACCCTTCAATGTTTTTTTCTTCTTATTCCTTCTTTACGTTTTGGAATTAGGATTGGTTTTTCTCAAACAAATCAAGTTCAGACTAATAACTCAAACAATCTCTTCCACAATTGAGTTGTTCATCTTCCACCTCATTCCTAGACATTCAAACAACAAGAATTCTCTCTCGTCGTCGTCGCTCTCTGTCTCAAACTTCAATTCTGTTTTCTTCCTTCGTTGTTCAGGTTTTGGGATTTTACGAAGTTTACTTCAAGGAAAATGATTTACCCAATTCTACTCTCATCACTCTTCAGCTCCAATTTCCTTCTTCAACTCAATTCATTGTTGGTTGTTAAGTGAAAGGGGTTTGAATAATTGCTCATATTATTAACTGACGGGGGTTGGTGTTTTCGTTTTCCAAATTTTTTTTTTCTTCAAAAGGATTATGGAAGGTTTATTTCTATAACAGTGACAACTTGATAACTGCGTTGTAAGATGGATAGGCCCAAAGTAAACACTGGTTGTTTGATTTGTTGAACTGTAACATTTTCTTAGTAGGATTTATGTTAGCATTCATTTGATTTTTTAACCATTCTAAAATATGTCTTCTATTGGTTTTTATAAGTATATGTTATTGTTTAATGAGGGATAAAAATTATTTTGTATTGAAGGTTGAGGAATTAATTAGGAGGCTGCATTCAACTTTGGGATTTTTGTGGAATTTTTTTTATGGTAATTATAGATTTCAAGCAATTTGAGATTCAAGAAATGTCACTAATTGATGCAAATCACTTTTTCAAGTGTACTATTTTTTTGTTACTTTTACTTTTGCATCTGCTACATATTTGATTTAATACTTATGTGAACTTTCATCTATAACTTTTTCAAGCAGCGACTTAAAAAATTTATTTTGAATATCAACATCTCATTATATCATGGTTCAATACATTGAATCTTTCATATTCTAAAATAATATTATTGGGCTATACAACCACTTTTTCTACTATTGTTATATGAAACTTATTCCCAATCCTTAAAAAAAAAACTTTATTCACTGGTATTTCTATTCGAAAATATGTTGTCGCCACAAATGTGAGGGTGGAGGTTCATGTTGATTCAGAGGTGGCCGTGAATACTTTGTTCAGTGTTAGGATTTGAAGTGTGTTTTGTTGCATGATGTTGGTTCGACAAATTAGGTAGTTACTAGAAAGTGAAAGTGTGTTATTCTTATTGTGAATACTTTACCTAATTTTGGTTGTGAGCACGATTCAATCTTGATGATATATGAGAATCGAGAAACTCTCAAACTCAAATTCATCATATTTTTTATTTTCCTATTTTTTACACCCCTTGATTGTTAGTTGTCTTATGTTTCAAACTTATGTGTGTTCCAAAATAAAAACTCTTTGGGTTTAAGTGGCTAAACACAATTTTCTCTATGCCAAATGAAACATCACTTAAAGTCTTAAACCTTCTTGAAGAAATTAGCCTCTTGGGTTAAAAACTCCTACACTAGATACTAACTTAAAACTACACCAAAACTATAGTCACCTGCTAGATACCATTATTTTTAGAAATTGTTCATAGGTAAGCTGCCATATCTTGTTCATATACAGCCTACTATCCTATTTTCTGGCTGCAGGCTCGATCATCTATCCCCTACTATTTTTTTTGTTGTTGAGGGAATCTATCCCCTACTAATTCTCATTTTCCATTGTCAAGGTACTAGAAGGTCAATTAGTGTTTTTTGTCTTTTTTCTTGGTACATCATATTATCATGGAAAAGTATACAAGAACCAACCATGTATTACTCATTCTCTTACGAATACCGCTTTCTTGCTAAAGCCACTTGTGAAGCATAAATGCTCTTATTTTTGTGGAAGGACTTCCACGTTCTAGTCATCATTTACTATACGACTACAAATCTTCAATGCACATATTGAAGGCAATCCCCATTTTTCACGAGCATGCACCACACTGAGATGAAAAAGATGAAGAAAAAAAATGAACTGGATGAAGAGCCTAGTAAAAGTATCCCTAGGAACGGGTAGAATAGTTTGAGGGAGAATTTAAAACCTCCTTGTTCACTCATTTATGTTTTTCTATTTTGTTGCAACTTTTTTAAAGTCAGTTAAATTTAGACCAAAGTTGTGTGATTAATTCACCGAAATTGATACAAAAAAAAATCAAATATGAGACTTCGGAAAAACACACTCCAAAGTTCAAACCCAACTCCCCTCGAATTACCTTATATTTGATTAAATAGTTAGACACTTTATATTAGTTCAGAGTTTATTGTTAGTAGTTAGTATTTCTCTCATTTATGTTTTTCTATTTTTAAAAAATTAATTGTTAGTAGTTAGTATTAGTTTAATTTTGTCTATGCAATTAGTTTAGATTAGTTCAATTTGTTGTTCTCGTCTTCCTCGTTCCTGCATATGAAAGGGATTACCTTGTATTTCATTAATAGTTTTCTGATTCAATAACAAGAGTACTGTGAATTTCAATCCACTTTCCCTTTGAATGTTCATCTTTCCGCAAAATTGATAAGTCAAAAGTTTATAATTAACCATTTAACAATCACAATTATTAATATTGACTCGCAGTTTTTTTAGAAGGATGCGAAAAATATATTAATAGAGTTTTTCTATCATGTGCAAATTTGCACATGTTAAGAAATTTAAAATAGTAAACCAAACAAAACCTCTTTAGTATAAGTACCAGAGAAGTTTAACTATCCAAAAAGTTCAAGTTACAATACAAAGTTATACAAAGTAGCCAAAAGACAAAAAAATAAAATAAGAATCGGCCTTTAAACATAACAAACAATTTAGCCTACACGTGAGGCAATCAAACTCAAACAAAAAGATAATAAGATTTCAACCATCAAAATATTTGGATTTTAACCTTTAAAAAACAGCTCTCTTATGAGTGAAGATCCTCCAATTTCTCTCCTTCGAGATAATTTTATTCAACCTTTAAAAAAAATTATAAATTTAAAAAATCACCAATCACGCTTTGGTTCTCAGAATGAAAATGCAATTGATAAAGGCCAAAATAGAACAAGCCAACAACATTTTTTGAGAATGACATGGGACACATCATTCCCACTAGAGAAAACCTTCTCAGATGTTCATCTTTCTACAAAATTGATAAATTAAAATGTTCATAATTAATTCCTCAACAATCATAGATTCATAGTATGTCTCAAATAATTTTAGAGAAATCATTTTTGACATTAATCTAGACAAAAACAAAAACCGTATGTTAAATGATTTTTGAGTTTTAGATTGTTTTTCATCTTTCCTTGAGTGATTGTTCTCTCTTCAAAATTGTTGTCCACACTCAATAGTAGCTGTGACGCTGTGTCAAAAATTGTGTGTCCAAACAATACAACTGCTAATTTTGTTCTTCCTTTTATTCCTCAATATCAAAACTCGTCAATCAAGATTTGGCTATTAAAGTGACAATGCAATTTGTAAAGTCAGAACAACATTATTCGAGAATGACGTGACGGCACACATATCAGTTCCCACTTCAGAAAACCTTCCTCACACACATATATACAATGAACATTATAAGAAAAGTAATTAAGCCAATGTTTGGTTTGGCGTTAAGAGTTATAATTCTCACGTCTCAATGAACAAACCAACGTGATATTTAGAAGCTCGAGACAGTAGCTTCACACTAAACGTGCGGTGTGGCCATGGAATTGAATTTTTCCAAAATGATAGTAACAAAATATACTATGTTTGTCGTCTTGGTGCAACAATATTTTGATTTCACGTACTATTGCGGTTTTTGTTCGATTATGATTGACAAATTAGCTCTAATCTATTGCATATTAAACAATAATTTTGACACCTTCAACATTACAAATTTGAAAGCATGGATATTTCATACATTTTAATTTTGTCGATATTTTAAGCCTTGTCACATTTGTACGCATTTTTCCGCTATATATGATTATTAATCCGCGTGTTGTGAGTTTGTTGCAAGTTCATCATTTTTGATTAAGAAAAGAATACATTCTTTTAAAATTCATCTTTTTTGATGCATTCTACCATTTTAAAAGAATGTATATCGCTATTTTAGTAAGAAAAAAAGTATTGCTTGTCCAAAAAAATATATCATAAAGTTATTGCTGGTCTAAAAAAAATATATCATAAAGTATGAAAGGGCCCTATCACCTAACTAATACATCATGATCGTCATCATTCATCACCTATATTCAAACATGGAATGTTTTTAAAATAAATGACTTAGACATAAAATTTAAACACAAAAATAAATAGGAAACTCTAAAGAGCTCATCTTTTCTCTTGATGATTATGGGAAGTTGCATGTTGGCATGCTGCCAATGAATGAATGGATTAAAATAACGCAATGTCCAGCTATTTTAAATTTCTCTGTTTTTTTTTGTCAATTGGAGAATCCCATCAATGTCTATCAATGTGTAATGTGCCTTTTTCTCTTTTGCTTTCGGAGGCACACAACACCACTATGCATGATAAGTGTTCTTTGTTCCCTTTTTGCAACAATTGTTGAATTTGCATTCATAATTGTCACTAATTGTGCTTGTGTTGTGAGTTCGAATCCCATGTATTATAATCACTTGAATTGATGGGGCCTAATCACATAATAATGTGCATATTTGATATTCAAATATTTTGATTCTAAAGTTTCCAATCAAAAAAATTGTCAAATAATTGCTTTTCATGAGTTGAAATTTGAACTTCTTATTCCTCCCGTTCTCTTCCCCTAGTATGTATCAATTCTATTTCTAAAAATAATGAACAAGTTTTATTACTATAAGTTTTTAGGAAGTTTTATTACTATAATTTTAAAAATCTATTTATTGCATGTTTTTATTTATATGCTTAATACAATGTATACTCCTCTATTTCTTTTGAGAAATTGGGATATTCACTTCTCTCTATCTATCTCTATTACTCTACTTTAGTTATCATCTTGTAATGTTGTACATGTAAGACATGAACTCGACAATAAAATTATCATGCAATTATACCCATTGATTAATCTTATGTATTGATTTAGGACCAAACGGTTCATACTATACAATCAATAAATTAAAATGATGTTGACTATTGATTTAAAATCGGTCGAGATCTAAACTTGCATGACCCATTAGAACAAGAAATCAAATCCTCAAATAGTAGTACATAATCCACAAAGCATGGTAATAAACAAACATGAGGTTGATTGGGGGACCATACCAATTATGACATGAAAATCAGCATGTGAAGGACTCATGCTTAGTCAATTTCACTTTCCACCTCCTTTATTCTCTCATATATTCGTCATAAATTATAAGTTGTTTTAGACCATTTCACATATATTAATAAATATAATTAATTTTATATAAATAAAATAAAATCATGAGTTATTTTACAAAATTATCATTTATTAATGATATAAGAAAAATAAATCAAGAAATTGAAAGAAGAAAGAATAATAGAAAGATAAACATTATTATTTGAACGGTATTATAGAACGACATATAATTTGGAAAGAGGAAACACATTATATATGTGTTCATAATAACAAAGAAAGTTTAGAAGGGCAATGCAGATTATTGAATTTTGCTAATTTTTAAAAAATACTTAAAATCATGGTAAGCAAAATTATTTTTCACACGATGCAGGGTGGTCATTTTCTCCCTCTTGGTAGATTGATTTTGCTAGGCTCTTATGTGCTGCAAGAGATTGTCAAGAATCAAGGATGGATCTAATATTTTTCATACTGTCCTAAAACGGTGTGGCTTGAAATTCTGATTGTTCCATCCTACCAAACATTAATGTAGTTTTTAATTTATGACCTAAACCTTACTATAGCTATTAGCTATAGTGTATAGTTAAGAGTTTTAAAAACACCTTGACCAAAAAAATAGACTTCTAAAAACACTAATGATGTTTGTTAATTGTTACGAAGAACATTTAAATGAAAGGTAAGAAGAATGCTATTAATTTGCAATTTCATATTTATCAATATATATATATTTTTTTATATTACCACTTTCCCTGTGCATGGTATAGTTATGTCCGGCTGTAGTCAAATTTCATGTGATCATAACTAAGAATTTTTGTGGCTTTTCCCTCTAACCCTTGTTGTTGATCAGCATTTTTTTAAGTTAATACTTAAAGTTTGGAGTTTGCTCGATCGAAAGATAAATAAAGTTTTGTCAATAATTATAACACAAGAAATCGAAATTAGATTCTTCAAAATTGTAGATCAATTTTTTTTGAGCTAAATCATTATAGGAGAAATATTAAATTACATGACCAATGCAAAGATTTGCTAATTAAAACTCTTAACCACATATAAAAGATGTTGACACAAAACTACACCAATTTTACCTTAATGCATATAACCCCTCCCCAAAATATCAACACCCAAAACAAATATACCACACATTCACAGTTCACTTTCACACATGAGCATTGCTAGGAATGAATGGGTATTTCCTTATATAAAAAGGGGAATGAATGAGAATTGAACTAGTTAGTGATTAAGGTTCCTTCAACTATTGGAATCGATGCTACATTCATGTTCTATGGTCCATAAATGACACTTGTGTGAAACTTGGAAGAATATGTACTATGGGACACGTATCCACCCGCATTTTCATCTCAACCGATACTGCAAGCCACATGGCAAGGTAATTCCAAGCTCCTTTTATAAAGACTCCCCACTCTCTTTCCACCATAAATCATGGAAGGTTGCCACTTTTTTCCTATAAAAAAAAAAAGGTAGGATTTTCTTAATGAATGTCTCTAAAGCACCCATTTAAAAGTTTCAAATTAAAAAAAAAAATTATCACTTAAAAATGTTATTTTCACAAAAATTTACTATTTAATGTCTTTGAAGTGTGTTTTATAGACACTCATTACCATTTCTAAAAAAATTAAGGATCAATTAATCTCTAAAATATGAACATATTCACAAGGGTTGATGGTGTTTTACCCCTGCAATATAGGTCATTTTCGATTTTCTCCCCTGTAATTTTTTTATTTACCCCCTGTAAAAAATATTGTTTTGGAATAACCCCTGTAATTTTCTCCCCTGTAAAAAAATATTTTTTACAGGAGGTAAATAAAAAAAAATACAGGGGGCAAAACACTATTAACCTATTCAAAATTTAGTCAAAAAATATATAAATATAATAGACAATTTTTAAAGTATATAAACTTTGTTAATTTTTTTAGGGATAAAATTTATTAATTTAGTCTTCAATTTCATGATGTATAGACTAACATGACATATTTTCATATAATTTAAAGATTAAATTGATAAATTTAATATATTCTAGAGACTCTATAAATTTTATATATTTTAGAGATTAACTTGGAACAATATATATTTTAAGGACACAATTAATTGTTTATCAAAGAAAAAACGGATTCTAAAGGGTTATTTTAGACTTTCAATGTGTTAAGCAACAATATAACTACAGTTGTGTAAAAAAAACAATATAACTACAGTTTTTGAATCCTCCAAAATCACAAAAAACATTGGATGCATCTCGCTAAATCAATATAGCTTTTGTATAGTTTTTTCATTTGTGAGTTTATCATTGAATTCTGTCTTTCCATAATGTTGAAGTCGCACAAAAATGCCATTAAACTATTCTATACACCTTAAAGTCTGTTTAAGAATCAAGATTAAAGTTAGTTTATATATAATATTCATACACCTCAACCTAACATGATGTTTTTTATAATCAACAAAATAGTGACTTAACAATCCAAAATAAACAATACATCAGAATGTGGACAGTTGTTGTTCTGACATTTGATATGTCTTAGTAACACAAGTAAAATATCAAAAAATTCAGCGGCAGTTAACTGTCGTCGATTTTGTAGTTATAACTCAACGGTAGTTAACTGCCGCTGGAGATATTTTAGTAATTTACTTGTGTTATTAGGAACTTTTGAATATCAAAAAAGCAATTGTGCAAAATGTGGTGTGACGTTTTTGAGTATGGAACTAATCATTAGCGACTTCAAGTCCACAAGCTTTTCATTATCATTTATAAGGATAACTTTTTGATATACTTCAAAGTCTCACATCATTTAAAAATCGAGGTCAATCATAATTTATATACAATAGACACTCGTCAACTCAAAAATAAAATCTTTGATAATAACACACTTATTTGAGAAATTGAACATAAGAATTAAGTACTGCTAAAAATACACTAACATATATCTATTGCAATTTCAATATATTTATGATCATGGTTAGAGTAACACTGTTCACATATTTAAGAACCAAATTAAGGATTTATTAAAAATAATCAAATCAAAATCTTCAACAGAAAGAAGAAGAAAAAATCTTCAAAAAGAAAAAGAAAGGAGAAAAAAAATCCACCATTTTCACTTTTGTACCCAATACTACTTCTATTTAACACCCCCACAAACCAAAAAGATCTCACATTTTCACTCTCACAAACCCTTCATTCTCTCTCTCTCACACTCTCTTTCTCCAAAAATGGCATCAAAACTCTCACTCATTCTCTTTGTTCTAGCAATATGGACCCTTGATTCATCTCAAGGAGCTTCAACCCATCAAGCTCCAGCACCATCAGTTGATTGCACAAACCTTGTCTTAACAATGGCTGATTGTTTGTCCTTTGTAACAAACGGTAGCACAACAACAAAACCAGAAGGAACTTGCTGTTCTGGTTTGAAATCTGTGCTCAAAACTGCTCCTTCTTGTCTCTGTGAGGCTTTTAAGAGTAGTGCTCAGTTTGGTGTTGTCTTGAATGTTACCAAAGCTACTTCTCTTCCTGCTGCATGCAAAGTCTCTGCTCCTTCTGCTACTAAATGTGGATGTGAGTTTTTTCTTCCTTGTTTATCTCATTTGGGTTTTCTTAAATTTTCAATTTTGTTATAAAGTTTCTGTTTTTGGATAGTTGTGTTGAAGAAAGTTTTGATATTTATTGATATATGAGATTTCTTACTTGTTTCCTTCGTTTGGGTTTTCATGAATTTTCAATTTTTATGTTTTTGTGGTTGCATTTTGTTATAAAGTTTGTGTTTTTTCTTTTTTATAGTTATGTTGAAGAAAGTTTTGATTTTTCTTGATATATGTGTTTTATTCCTTGTACCCCCATTTGGGATTTTATGAAAATTTCAATTTTTATTTATTTGTTGGTGCGTTTTTATTTTTATAAAGTATGTGTTTTTGGATAGTTATGTTTAAGAAAGTTTTCATTTTTCAATTTTGGGTGTGATTTTTGGAAAGAAAATTTTAATTTTGATTTATGCATGAGATGGATGATGATATTTCATGATGTCATTGACAGTTTTATTACTACATAAATATCCAAAATCAATGACACTAGATTCTACATTGTCTGTAACAATCTAGTATTAATTTTACTTGTGTCTTCCTTTTTTTACTATATGTAAACTTTATTATGTACTAGGCTACTAAGTGAAGATCATAGCTTGCATTTTTGCATATGAAATATCTTGATTTCTGCCCCCACACTTTTTTGTGTATGTTTGGTTGGTTCTACTATGATTAAAATTGATTTCAACGAATTGATTTTTGAAAATTTGTTTAAGTTAAAAAGAAGTTGAATTTGAAATAATCCATGTTTGGATACACTCAAGTTTGTGTATGTTTGATTCCACTTTCAGAAGGATCTTAATTGAATGGAGGTTTGAAATTGATTTTGCTTTGTTTGGTTGCTTTATAGTAAAATTGATTTTGCCTAAGAATTGATTCTATTTGAAGCTAATATTTGTAGCTTTTGATTCTAGAATTGATTTTTACACACAAATTTATAAATCAATTCTTATTTGTAGCTTTTGATTCTAGAATTGATTTTTACAAACAAATTTATAGATCAATTCACTTTTACATGAATAATTCACTTTTACAGGAATGTATCTAAACACTAATCAATCTACCTCTAACTCACTTTTAGTAAGAATAAAACATGCACAACATACACGTAGAAACAAAACATACACGTAGAAGTGAGTTGAACAATAAACTTGACTTTAAACATAAGTACATATCCACTTTTTTTTGAAAACTCGGTATCCGATCCAAGGACCGACTAATCCGATGGGATCAATCCCACCGCCCACTTGTGGGGGCCCATTCTAAGCCAGAGCTAGCTTTGTATGTACTTGCCCACCGAAATTGGCACCAAAGGGTTGAGAGGAGCACACTCCAAGCATGTATATCGAAAATCAATTTTATGTGTTTGAAATCACTCTTGACTCTCCCTAACCCTAAACTAAACACACGGGAATGATTTAATTTTGAGATGGGTTTGCTTTGGAAATTCCCCTTTCTTGATCATGTTAGTAGTCACTAACCATTGCTATGTTGTTTTGCAGTGTCTGAAGTGACTGAAGCACCTGCTTCTGCACCTGGTATGTTTCTCACTTCTTATTAGTTGTTACCTTTCTTACTCAAAGCCATTTACAGATCTTGATATGTAATTTGTATGTTGATGTTGATTTTTTGTTCTAAATCAATAGTGGAATCACATACTTATAATACTTAATTAAGTACCAAGTTTAGAACCATATCTAAATTTGTGTTTATAATCAATGCTAATATCAACCAAGATTTTTTTTTTTTGGTCAAGAATATCAATCAAGATTTTTAGTTGATGGTTTCTCACATACATCCATGTCTATTTCACCACAATACAATCTTTAATTTTGAGATCAAGTTTTTCATGTTGTTCTTCAAAATGCAACTCTTAAAATTAGTCATCATTATATAAATTTTTCATTTTGAATTGACTTATTTAAGTTTATCTACGGACATAAACAATAGCAAGTTTTTTTGGAAATGTTCATGGAAACAATTGTACATAGGTTATTTTTAGCTTATTTTCATAAGCTCTTCATGAAAGCTTACTAATACTGTTATTGACTATTTTATTTTTGGTTATAGAAATAGTTTACACATAAACACTAATATAATAAGCATAAACACTTAATTCAGCTGTTTAACCAAACAGGGATTAACAAGAGTTCCTAAATGAGTTATTACTTTTTTGTAGCTGGAGGTCTCTCTCCACAATCATCTGCAGCTTCTCCAACATCTTCTGGTGCAGCTTCAGGTTTGAATGGTCCTGTAAGTGAACTATCTCCAGTTCCAGCACCATCTCCAGGGAACTCAGCTTCAGGACTATTCCCAATTTCAGTGGGATCCTTACTTGTTGGCCTATTGGTGGTTACAATGTCACTTTTTTAGATTGATTTTCATCAATTCATTTTGAGATCAGAGGGTTATTTTGATGCTTTTTTGAGGTTTACCATTAGATTACTACTTCTCATTATGTGTGTGACTTATTAGTAGATACAATTCATTATAGGAGTGACTCAAACTTTATGTTAAGCTTGTACCCTCTTTATTATATAATATTATATTATATATGTTATATATAAGTCTATTTATACTTATTATTGATATAATAACAATTTGGATTTCTAAATTGGGGCTCAGAGTACTAATAACTCTAAATTATTCGAAGTATCAGTTTGCCTCATAATGGTCACTTAAGGGACAACACTAAAATGACTCCTACTTAAATAATAATAATAATAATAATAATAATCATAACTCATAATCTATTTACCAAAAAAATAAAAATAATAACTCAATCACAAATAACTCAAATTAACCAAATAGATCAAAATTCTAAATTAAGTCTTTTTCTTTTAAGAATTAATTGTGCCATAGTAACAACTAGGACTAGTATGAAATTTTAGGTAAGCACTACCAATTAGTGCTAGAATTTTATGGCAACATGGTTTTCATAGTCATCACAATTGTTTTTTCTTGACTAAGTTATTTGCTAGAGAATGAGAATCATGTGATGTGCTAATTGTTTTTATAGTCATCACTCACCACAACCACATTGATTCGTGATATTACTCATATGATATGATGGGCCCTTAGTAAGATACCCCTGTGCCAAAATAGTTATAATACCAAATTGCTGCAAGAAAACATAAATATAATAATGTCAATATAAAGTAAAAACTTGACCTGTTTTTGGTGCGGTGGACGTGATTTCTTAAAAGCTTTTAGAAATCAAAATCTAGTACCTTTTATGGTCAAATTATGACACTTGACAACACAATGAATCGATCAATTAATTTGTCGTGCTTTGGCCTTTTATATAAGCAAAAGATCGTTGCAGCATTCATCATCTGCTTTCCACCTTCCACTTTCGGCCCGTGCTTAATGAAAGAGAGCCAATGCAAAAAAACAAAATAATGTTTTAATAGAAGAAAATTTAGATCGATTTATCAACAATGAATTGATTCAAGTGGTAAGACACTTCGATCCCTATATGACGGTCACGTGGTGAATTTGTTTTATCAATGACATATTAAGAATTCTTCAAAAAATAATAAAAAAATAACATGGTAACATTTTTTTTTAAATGAATTCAACAATTATGTATCACCTTTTAGCTGATGTTGTTGTCGTATAAATTTGATCTTAACAATATCGCTTATTTTTGAAATTAAAATTGACATTTAGATAATTGAAATAATATTGATTTGAATTAGGACTATATCGACAACCGGAGTTGTAGTAAGACACGGCAAAGGACAATGGTTGTTCATCGACATGATGATGCGCATGTAAGTACCTCAATGATCAAGTTAGTTCATGATATATGAGAAGTTTTTTCTAATTAGAGAATTGTGTACTTTTAATATGTACAAACGTCCTTTTAGATTTTTCATAACAATTTTTGGAGTTAGATAGGGAAATATATTTAGTTTGTTGAGTTGAATCTAACGGTTTTTTGCATATTAACATTTGGTTTTCATCATTTGGTGTTGATCAGATCATTAGATTTGTTATGATGTGTTGTTGGTGCAACTTCGTAGCTTGTTACTCTATGATCTAATCCATTAGTAATTGAGCTTTGCGCCTAGTTTGGAATAAATATAAATAGGATTTTATGTGTTTAGTCCCTGCAAATAGGGGTCATTTAAAAATTGGTCTCTATATTTTTTAATCCTGACATTTTGCCATGCCAAAATTTAATCACTTAAAATTTCGTCCCTCTTCACACTTAATCACTACTACGTCACTAATAACAGGGATATTTTTGTAATTTCACGTTTGTAATTACATTGACGTGATAGTCATTAACTGGGCTGAGAGACCAATTTTTAAGTGATTAAATTTTGGCAGGGCAAAATGTCAGGATTAAAGAATATAAAGACTATTTTTTAAATGACTCATATTTGCAGGGACTAAACACATATAAAAGCCATATAAATATTATAAATCTAACAAGTAAATCAAATATAGTGTTTGAGCTAGAGTTTTAGTTAAGGACACATTTTTCAAAAGAATTCAAATTCAAATCATAACTGAACACTTAGTAGACTTTAATTATGTTAAAATTCAAATGTGTGATTAATGAGACATTTTCTTTAGGAATCAGACAATTAAGAGAAAATTAATAAATTAATTAAAATACAATGAAAACGCATATACAACAAAACATAGTAAGAATTGGAAAATGTTAACAAATATTTGTAGCATATTGTTTAAGCGTTCAACATTAGTAACTATTACATAAAAATTTGTGTAAATATGACTTTTACATGTGTTTTACTTGGATTTTCAAAATAAAATATTCTTTGTGAATTCTTTATACAAAATAGCTTAACATGACCCTGAAAACATTATACCTTACAGGTAAGTGAAGTCTTTCCACTAATATGAGATAGTGCAAATGTTGGTGGCATCATTGGGTTAGGCAATTGTAGCAACTATGTCATAGACTCATAGTGTTACGGTCCACCGCAATCACCTCACAAACTAATTTAGATCTTGACATTGAACTATTAATTAAAGATGCGTATTTGTTTGGTAAATCCAATTTTGTAGCCAATTTACTCAACTTTGAATATTGACATTACGTCTATTTGTTCGCCACTTCCATTTTTTAACCTAATTAATACACTTTACTTGCCTCTTTTTTTTCCTTTCCATTATTTAACCTAATTAATGTAGTACACTTTACTTGGTCTACCTTCGATCAATATATAACATCTTTATTTTCTGTTGTAAACGTAAGTTACAATATAGATTATGTCCAAATATTATTTGGAACCTTTAATTTTTAAAGAAAAAACCAAATATTCTATAATATAGAACTAAAACCTATGTGAACTCATCTAAAAAAAAACCTATGTGAACTTGGTTCGACAAGAGTTTGAAGCAAAGCTATTTCCATTTAAATATTTTTACTCAAAGCTAAGTTTGTAAAATTGGTGTAAATTTTTTTAACCTTGTCTTAAACTTATTATTTATCATTTTAGTCAAATTGAGGTATAGAGACATATAAATATATTGGGTTAAATATGTTTTTGAAATCTTTAGCATTTTTTGACAAAGTATTTTTTGAGAGCGATAAATTAATGCTTACGATTAATATATTTAATTTTAAAAATATTATAATAACGTATGTTAAATTTGAAGGATTCATATAAATCTATTGGATTAATATTACAATTTTTTAGTTCCCCAGATGAGTTTTATATTTTGAAGAAAAATAAGCTCCTCAAAGTCTCTCATTCCAATGTTCTCTATTTCTTCGACTCACTCCTTCCTTTTTTTTTTTTTTCCTTTTTCATCCAAGCTTTTCCTTTCATTCCCCTTCAAACTCGCAAACAAAGCCTAAATGAGTGGACATCTCTTCCAATGTTCTCTCGTTTTCTCTTTACCGCCCTAAATATGACTTAATTGCTATTTTATAGCATACTTACATAATTGTTTACATGTTAATCAATTGTTGATTTGACCTTTATTTATGAATAGACCGTGATAAATTGAATCATTATATGATGTTGAATGCGATATTTCTGCTCTTATCCATTCCTTATTAAACGGTTAACCTACCACAAAAAATATAGAGGCAAAGAGTCTAATTTGTTCTCGTATAAAATCTGATGACATATCATCTTACATTATTCTTAACATGTTTTTCAGTCATTTTCAATAGGTTTTACCAGCAAAACATAGGAGTATTAAAACAATTGCCTATGATTTTGTAACATTTGTAATGATTAAGAAGTTAGGCACTTTAAGCAAGTGGTCTTGAAATTAAATTTTGACTCTTGTATATTGAGAAAACTTAGTTGAAAGAGAAAATTCATTTCGTGTGTCCTACATGTTTTCTTATGTTGACCCGTAAACAATGATCGATACTTTGTTGCACCCTCTGATAACATGGTTAAAAAAAGATGGAGTTTAGCTGGACTTTCATTCGAAAAACTCTAGATTAGATGATCAAAAAGTAATATTATAAAAGAACTTATAAGTTGTAAATATTACCATTAATGTTATAATTAAACATTTCAGCTCTTTAATAAACTAAATCACATAAGTGTGATAGTATTGTAAAAGTCTTCCAAATTCATGAATGTCCAGAAGAAAAGTTCATAAGCTGAAATCATTTAAAAGAAAGAGCTAAATACCTATAAACATTCAAAATAACAGAATAAAAATATACAATTGTGCATATCTGACAACACAGAAAAGTCAGAAACATAGATTAGATATAGAGATAGATTTGTTTTGTGTTGTGCTGTGAAGACACAAAATTCCTAACCTGCAAGTTCGGGGTTTAGAAGCTTATACTGCTTTATATATTTATGAGGATGACCAACTGTTGGTGGAGTGTTGTGAGCTTGAGGTTGAAGCTGGCTATATCAAGTTGGTTGTTTATGATTCCAAAACTTGTACATTGAATATTCCTGAGTTTCAAAACAACTATGAACTGAAATACTCAAATGTCTACATTGAGAGTTTGATATCACCTTAAGCAGGGATTCAACTGCAACATATATATGGTAGTTTTTGTTTGTTATTTATATTTTATGCCTGCTCTGATTCTTGATGACTTGTTAGATCATTGTTAATCAATGGTTGATGGATTCTATAGCTTGAACATTGCTTTTTATTTTCAATAGTTTGGTTAATTTGAGTTGTTGATTCTCTCGCATCTTGCACTATATTTTAAAGGAGAATGTTAACCAGTGCCCTAGAGACATTGGTTAAACAACTAAAAGTAAGTTTTTAATAAAAAACTAGATGCATGGGTCCTTTCAACTAAAAATACCGGCATAATTATATAAAGATAATAAAAGAATTACTTTAATTCCCTCAACAGAAAATTCACTTTAATGTAATAAAATAATAAACATTGATCCAAATCATTTCTTGTATTAAAAACAAATTGATCCACATCAATCATAACATGCCAGGGGTATTTTTTTAGGGTTAATTAAGTTTTTGGTCCCTGTAATTATCTGCAATTTTGTTTTTAGTCCCTATAAAAATAAATCACACTTTTTAGTCCCTACAAAATTTTCTGTTAGTGTTTTTAGTCCTTGTTAAATTAAAATTTGTTTAATTATGCTTAAAATTTTAAATTTTTTAATGATTTTTTACATACTTTTTTAAAACATTATAAAACATTCCGCCGCAATAAGTTAGCTCAAAATTTTATTTTGAAGTCCAAATTTCGTTAGTTTTATCTTGAATTTTTGGCGATGTAAAAAAATTATATTTAATTCATTACATGTTAAAAAATTCTAATTTTTTATAAAAGAGATTATTATAATGTTCTTAAGATGTCTGTTAAAAATCATTTAAAAATATAAGAGTTTAAGTATAATTAAACAAATTTTAATTTAACAGGGACCAACACATACATTTAGTCCATGTAAAATTAAAATTTGCTTAATTGTGCTTAAACTTTTAAATTTTTAACATATTTTTTATATACTTATTTAGAACATTATACAAAGTTCCTCCACAAAAAAGTAACTCAAAATTTTATTATTAGGTCCAAATATTCATTAATATAATCTTGAAAATTTGGCTTTATAAAAATTCATATTTAATTTATTACATGTTAAAAAACTAATTTTTTTTATAAAAGAGTGTCTTACGATGTTATGAACATGTCTGTAAAAAATCTTTCAAAAATTTAGAAGTTTAAGCATAATTAAACAAATTTTAATTTGATAGGGACTAAAAACACTAATGGAAAATTTTGTAGGGACTAAAAATTGTGATTTGTTTCTATAGGGACTAAAAACAAAACTGCAGATATTTATAGGGATCAAAAACTTAATTAACCCATTTTTTTTATAGGAGCTTCTACGGTACAGTCAGAAAATTAACTTTTTTGAAAAAGTTAATTTTGATTTTAATGTTTGATTCATTTTTAAATTGTTGATTACTGATTAATGATCAATAGTAATTCATCTAGTAATGCTTGCAACATCTTGGACTTACAGATATTTTTTATCGTTGACATCTTTAACATGCAAACAAATTTGATGATATTGTGTGATAGTATTAAGTGTTACACTTTGTGGGGTGTTACACTTAAAACAAGGTAGGATAAAATTAGATTAAGTGTAGTCTTGTTAATCTGATGAATTGATGATACTATGAGGACTGAACTTTTGATGTCACTGTACAAACAGTGGGGTGTTACTCACTACACTTTTGATGTTAGTGTTAACTTCATCAGAAAAGTCATTTTCATGACTTCACCATAGAATTTTCCTTTTTTTATATATAATACGATACATAGTCATCGTTATTATAAAGGGAGCTTCTACGGTGCAGTCAGAAAACTGACTTTTTTGAAAAAGTTAATTTTGATTTTAATGTTTGATTCATTTTTAAATTGTTGATTACTGATTAATGATCAATAGTAATTCATCTAGTAATGCTTGCAACATCTTGGACTTACAGGTACTATTTTATTGTTGGCATCTTTAACATGCAAACATATTTGATGATATTATGTGATAGTCTTAAGTGTTACACTTTGTGGGGTGTTACACTTAAAATAAGGTAGGATAAAATTAGATTAAGTGTAGTCTTGTTAATCTGATGAATTGATGATACTATGAGGACTGAACTTTTGATGCCACTGTACAAACAGTGGGGTGTTACTCACTACACTTTTGATGTTATAGTGTTAACTTCATCAGAAAAGTCATTTTCACGGCTTCACCATAGAATTTTCCTACTATAAATTATAAAATACTTCTTTAAATATCACATTTGACGTTCCATTAGTATCATCATAGTCTTTATTGATGACTAACATCTTCAACTCTGCTCTAAAATAATCCTTGACATAATGTATAATAGAACATGTGCAAACACAAACGTTGAGAGGTATATATCAATATTTTTGGTGATCGATCTTGACTCTTATTAATAATCATTGGAAATAAAACCATTATGAATTGACACCCCTATTTTTGATCCTTAGCACATAAATGCATTTAGATCTATAGTAACTACAAATCAATGAGTAACTTGTCAAAAAAAATAATAACAATAATAATTAGTCAACAGAAGCATGATAAGTATCTCAAAAAATATGCACTGCCTTGTACATTTCAAAGCAATGGGTGAGTGGCTTATTAGTGAAATTGTGTTAAGCTATTAAAAGTTCTTTTCAAAAACTCATTAATTTGTAAAGGTTAATTGCACACTTATTGATTCAGTTTACTAATATATACATATTCAAATAAAAAATCCAACCATGATATAGATAGAGAAAAATATCGAAAACTATGATTATGCCTATTTTATTTTTTATGAAAAGAATACTATGAACCTAATGTTAGTAACCATCTTTCAAATTTTGATTGATACCTATATATAAGGTTTAACTTATTTTGATGTCTATATTATCTGTTTGCACCCTTTCAAAAAAGAAAAATTATTTGTTCAAAATAAATCGCATAAAATTTTCCCTATCACTCTAAACTATGTTAATGTAATCTATGTATATGAATCT
>Ga0228710_1003577_pt1 | contig 24671 bp, 9 predicted proteins | sample MedpolnodulmetaG_FD_177995 | JGI IMG/M metagenome (GOLD analysis project Ga0228710, IMG submission 177995) | Root nodule microbial communities from Medicago polymorpha collected in Santa Monica, California, United States - pink nodules | ecosystem: Host-associated > Plants > Roots > Nodule...
AACTATTGAGTTTTTTTTTTTTTTTTTAAGGAAATGAACTATGGAGTATAGAACGTAAGACACACAAGCTACATACAATGCACTACAATATTTTAAAATAATATACACTTTGAATTCCTTTCTTTGTATCGTTTAAAAGAGTGAAAGTTCTCCTAGAAAAAATAAAAATATTGAAAGTTATTTTTTTAGTAAGTTAAACTCATCCATCAAGATTGATATTAGGGAGAATCACGTATAAGAACTTAAAAGGAACACATTTTTAACATCACCGGACCGATCCAAACAAGTTGATTGAATGTTAAATTATCATATATATCATAAAAAATAATTGTTTTTAGTAGCAATGCGAAACTTGAACTCGCACAAGTAAGATGAGATTCCTCGGTTAAAGTTTGGACAATTTTGGGTGGATACCTATCGGTGCGGTCCCGTTGTAAACTCAACACAAACGGATATACTTTAGTTGACTAGATGGAAGAAAAGAAGAGAAGGTAATAAGAAGTGAAAAATATGATAATCTCTAGCCTTGAAAGACATTATTCACTCTATCTTGTCTCACTCCAACTTAACCTATACTATCAATCCAAACATTCCCTTGAGGGCATATACATACCCTAGTTGGAAGAGAATGAAAGGCATAGGATGAATTATTTGAAACTTTAGTTGATTGGTTCAATGTTTTTAGAAGCAAAATTTCTCTTGAACCACTTATAGCTCTTTTCTAAACTTGGGGAGATTCGAGAGGAATAATAGCATATTTGCTTTAAAATTTATCCTTAAATATTCTTTTATTGTATGTTAGGGTTAGCTTAATTTTAAAATGCTAAAAACAGTTACTAATATTTCTTCTCCATTAGGATTCTCTTCTCGATTCGTCAAACCAAATATGTATGAAATCACTCTCTTATGCCCCTCCATTAAGCTTCCTCTACACAATTGAACCAAACAGTACCTAAGTGTGTGTTCATGGATACTCTTCAATTTCAAAGACATTATTACTACCTTGTTAATTCGAGAGACAAAATTTATCTACTACCTACTACTGCAATTTCGAAGATAAAACTGTTGATTCACTTGAACTGAAATCCTTGTGACAAGGTGAATAATATGCGACAATAATTATGTATTTTTGGTTAGTTGTGAGAGTGTTAAATAAAGATTAACTACATAATTAATTTTGGAATTGTCAAAAAATATTTTGCGCAGACTAAAATACAAAATTTGTATATTTATATGGTTTAACTCATTTTTACTTTAATGTATATTCAACCATAGACAACTTCACATCAGCTCATTTTTAATTCAAACAAATTTATTATGAAATGTCCTCGTGAGCTTAACTCAGTTGTTAGAGACAATGCATAATATATGTAAGGTCTGAGGTTCAAATACTGACCATAAAAAAAAATTATTACGAAATAATTTTTGTCAATGTAAAATCAAATAAACACTAGGTCTAAAAAAAAAAAAGAAATTCTCCAATACTCAAATTTCTATCTAGGCACACAAAGTGTATAAACAATGTTGAGAAATACTCAAATTTCTATCCAATACTCAAATTTCTATCTAGCCCGTTTAGATGACTTATTTTTTGGTTTATGAAAATTTGTTTATGCAAATACATAGGTTCTCATTAATAAAAATTGTATATTCATAGTTTGCTTTTTTTTATAAACTACATTGACAAACTTATGAATAATACATTAAAACTTATTTATTTGCTTAATTTTTTTTCTCTTCATAATTTGATTTTACATAGATATAAGTAAACGTGCCATTGAAATTGAAATTCAAAGAGCAACTACATAGATATATGAGCCCGTGTAGATGAAATTCGTATAATTAAGCAATTACACAGATATATAAGCAATTACATAGATAGAAAAAGTGTCCCAACGACACTCGTTAACATAGATATAAGTAAACGGGCTCATTTATTTGACTTATTTATTTATTTGTTAAAAATAAGTCAAATTCAAAGAGCCCTACATGGATATAAGTAAACGTGCCATTGAAATTGAAACCAAAACGAGTTGTTGCAAGCTTTTAGCATGTAGCCACTGACCACTAGTTGCTCAAAAATTTAAACATTAGTCGACAGATACTTCTAATTCTAAATGCTTGAACTTGACGTGCTTAATTAAAACAGATAGTACTAACTAAGAAAAGGGACAAATCAATCACGTGGGAACTGTTCCTTTTAGGGCTAAAGGAATCGTAGGTGATACGTGTGCTTTCATTGCTAAAAGTGTTTTTTCTTTTTTTTAATTTTATTATATTAATTGTTTTTAGATTATGAGCAATTTGTAGGATGAAATTGTTACCAATAAATAACAACCACTCTCATAAGTCCACTTGAACATGGTCCAAAAGTAATTTCAAGAATGTATTTACTGTTTACGTATGGTCACAAGTTAGGCATGAATCGATCACAAATTTTTATTTATTTATGGAAAATGTTAACGAGTGACTCCAGATCACTCTTTAAACACCTAAAATGGTAAGATTTTATAGAAGTTTGTGCATTTATAGCATTGAAAATTGAAATTTTTTACTTTTTTTTAAATTATTTTTTTATTAGGAATGTTTAAAGAGTGTCCGAGGGCACTCGTTAACAAGACCTTTTATCTATTTATCTTTATGATTGTTGGGTGGTTTCTCAAAAAATATTTGTTGCTTTCTTACATTTGGATTATTTGACATGACAAAAATGTTAGAGTTTTGAACAAAAGGGGAATTCAACCGTTTAGCTTATAGATAAAATTAAGTTCCGATCTTTCTTATGGTTGAAGATAAATCATTATAATTTTGCTTTTACTTATCACATGCGATGACTTAATCTCTTTATATGTTTGTGAGTTATCCCTTAATCTATTTTAACTGCTATATTTTAAGCGTGGATGCAATATGACTATATCATTTTTTTCCTTTCAGTGATGACTTGATGTAAACATATATTTCTTCTATCTTAGTTCTTCTACAACACTCCTTATACTTGAGAGACTAAGCGAGTGTTTGGATCAGCTTTTGTAACACAAATACCACATCCCAAAGCAATTTCAACATGGAAATTATAAAGTTACAAATGCAAACTTCTGCTTTGATGTGATTTTTTAATGTGGTTTTGCTTATATCCCGGTAACCAAACAAGCTATAAATTTATTAATATATTTCATTTTAGCTAAAAAAATAAAAATAATATATTTTTCCTACATATGATAGGATAGCATCTATTAATCAGATTAATAGACATATGGCAATTTCGGCTACATAAAAGTGCCAATTTCCAACACCTAGACAAGGTGGGACCCTTTAGCATAATTTTTGTGCCGCACTTGCATTAGGTGAAAATCACATTTTGTCTTTTTCACTTCAAAGTTCAAACAATACCAACTGAATTGAAGTATTAGTTAGTCATTGGGTTATACCCACTTTTCTGATGTATTATAAAATTAATTGGTTGTTATTGATTTGTATAGTTAATACTTTTTTTAGAGGATGGATAATACTTATCTTGCTGGATTTATCAGGAAGAAAAAAAGAAGAATTATGTTGTATCAAATTAATTGGTTTATTCTCCATTTGTATCGTGACTGTTTCCATCTTCATAATCTTATTGCTATCACTTTCATCTCAATTGCTGGAATTGAAATCAAAGCCACCATGACAACGTTTTGTAGATTCCTTATGCTTATCTACTTATGTCTTACTAATTTTAGTCTGTTTTAAATTGATACTCTATGTGTTAGTTGAAATGTTTGATCATGATTTGTTTTGTTGTAATTTAAGCAAATTTTGCATCCTTTCGATCTCACAAATGTCTTGTCAACATGTAATCGAATGTGGCACTTTAAAAAACACTTATATAAGTCTATTCGAGTGAACACTTGCACATATTTGTTTTCTAGATGGATGATATTAAACATTGTTGATCTTGCATGCATTATTATAATTCACCTTATGGTGAAGAAATCGGTTGATTGTTAGTTAGACTTAGACTGTGTTTGGATGAAGTAATTGAGAAATTTTGAAGAATTTAAAATTCTAGGTAATTCAAATGATTCAATTAAATTGCTTTCATTTCTAAATATTATTGTTTGATGGAGAAATAAAAAAAATATTGTCATAATTTTTGGGCAACTTTTATAAATTTTAATTTTTTTGGGCCAAATTTAAAAAATGAAATTAGGGGTCAATTTGCAAATTTTAAAAATTTTGAGGGGTCAAATTATATTTTTTGAAAAATTTGAGGGGTCAATTTGAAATTTTTTATAAATTTATTGGGGTCAAATTGAAAAATTTGGAAAATTTGAGGACCAAAATGCAAAATTTGAAAAATTATAACAATGAAGAATTTTGAAATTCTTTAAATTTAACTTGAACAAAATACTTCATAAATTTTCATCATTTTGAAAATTCTTCAAATTATTATACAAACAATGGAATTCACATCAAAGTATTTAAATTTCCTCAAAAGATTACATTCGCTCCAAATATTCTCCCATCCAAAACACTCTTAAAATTTTGATTTATTAACACTTTATTGGTTTCTAAAAAATCTAAATCTATCATTACTCGTTAGCGTCACAATTGTCTATAGTCTCTACTCCATATCTTTTTTATTGCATTATCTTAATTTTAACATTTGAACGGATGAATTACTCAAAAAAAAAAACATTTGAACGGATGAAACTTCTTTTATCGTAAAAAAATAGATCTATAATCAACAATTATTTTTTATAGTTTTAAAACACAAATTAAAATACACACGTGAAAAGTAAAGGAAAAAAAAACACACGCCTAGGGATGACGTTAACATCCAAATTAGTCCACAACCTATTATAATAGTTTTTTATTGGAGTTGAATTTCAATTTTTTTAAACGAATCAAACAACATATAAATGAGATATATAGTTTGCAGTGCTTTTTCTTCGAACTATACGCTGAATTTATATACTCATATAGTTATTCAGAAGTCCTAACTCAACTAGCAAAATGTCGAAATTGTTAGGTCGGATGTCATGACCAGGGTTCGAACCTCGGTACCTCCACTTATGTGTGTGAGTTTATAATGACTTTATCATTTCTTTTATTTAAAAAAAAAAAAAAAAGAGGATATATATAGTTTTAATGTAGTACATTTTCTTTCAATCATACACTTCATTTAAGTGTATATATATAGTTTCATACTAGTCCATGTTTCTTCAGGTGTGAAATCCGTAAATAACAGTGTAGGAAACCTAAGACATAAGTTGCCTAATTCACTGCTTCTGGTCATGAAGATTTCTTTGGTACATCTCTTCATGACAACATGTTTTTCCCAGTGTTCATTAGAATCTATTCTTCCTTTTTTATACTCCATTATGATGTGAAGAATAAGTTGTTGTCAATTGTCTTTTGATCTCACGTGTGCTGCAAAATTCATTGAATGTTGCATAAGTGAATTTTTCCCCACTTTTTTTTTAGCAAAGCTAAGCTTGGGTCATTCCATTAAAATTAAAGAGTACAAATAAAATGACATATGTTAGTAAATATGGGGTAGGGTGAGATAGAGATGCTCTAACTATAGTATGAGTAACAATATTTTCTTGTCTCCTAATATGTTTCATGACATAACTATTTTGGGTGGATAAAAGATCCTTTTATCTAGAAATGATAGATATCCCCTATCTAATTTTGACGCACAAGAGAATAGTTAATTGAATCAACAATAATTTTACAATGGGACTCAAATATCACCGAAGACATATTGTTTTCAATAGCAAATTTGATGGCCTCATGCAAACCCAAGGCTTCAGCTTCGGTTGGTGATAGCGCACAATGAGAATAGTTCGACATACCCAATATAAGGTGACATGTGTGATTACTGAAACATAAACCATAGCATGTGACAATGTTGCAAGGATGTGGGAGGTGGTTTGGACCATCGAATCACTTGATGCGCTTACTGATTCCATTGCTTTTGTTGTTGCATGCAACGCCACTCATGAAGTGTTCCCTTCGCCATTAGCATGATAATGGAAGATGGAAAATTTGAGTTCTCCCACATGTGTCTGAGCAAGGTATTCCCTAACGGACCATTCGAGAATTAGTGGGGAGGAAGATATGTACGACGTGCCATAGAAAGGAGCGAGCTTTAGGGAAAATTTGATGCTTCCATATATCACTCCAGTTCCCATTTGAACCATCATCGTCTACAATGGTTGCTAAGGACATGTAGTGGGTATATGCCGATTCAATTGTGTAAGAACCATCAATCGCATGCTTCCATACATAAGAACCAACAAGAGATATGATACGGGGTGGAATAGCAAGGATGTCTGAGGCATCTTGATAGTTGAAAGTTGAATTAATGAAATTAGAATTCCAAGATGCAAAGTTAGGATTTAATACATCTTGAACAACAAGTGCTTCCATGGTACGAGGTATATGAGTTGATGGTTTGAGTGCGGGAAGAGAACGAATCCATGGGACTAACCAAACATTTATTTGGGAACGAACACCAATATTCCATCTAAATCTAAGTTTAATAAGATTTTGGGAACTCCATATGCTCCTCCAAGTATAGCTTGGATTATGAACGATATTGGCTTCCAAGAAACCTCGTCGAAGTAAGTATTAGCTTTGAGGATTCATTTGAGTAAGGAGCTAGGATCATTTAGGGGTTTCCAACCTTGCTTAGCAAGCATAGATAGATTAAGACTTCCATGTCTCGAAAACCAGGACCACCCATACTTTTATGAAGAGATAATTTATCCCACCGTATCCAATTTATTCCACGACTTCCATTCTTTTTAGACCCCTAATAAAAAGAGTTCATAATTCTCTTGAGTTTATCACATAAAGAGGAGGGAATAAGTAAGGCACCCAAATAATATGAAGGGATAGCTTATGCTACCGATTTATTTGGCACTTCTTTACTTGCGCACGAGAGAGACTTTGCACTCCAATATTGACATTTTTTCTGAATTTTTCTCCTTAATGTAATTGAAAAGGGATTTCTTATTGCGGTCAACCATGGAGGGAAGTCCTAAATAGTTACCACTTCCAATATTCCCTGACACAACCATAAAATTTGAGATACTTGTAATCGTGTCAGGAGTTTTTAACTAAAACTTATAGTTGACTTACCAAAGTTTAAAACTTAACATGAGGCAATTTCATAACATAAGAGTATATCCTTAAGGTAATTTGTTTCTGTTGGTGTAGCTCGGCAGAAGAGAGAGTTGTCGTCTACAAAGAGAAGATGACTAATAGGCGGCACTGCACTAAAAAATAAACCTACATGCCGTGTAATTTCCCCGTCAGTTCATTATGTCGAAATAAAGTTGAGAGGCCTTCTGCACAAATAATGTAAAGATAGGGTGATATAGGGAATCCTTGCTTACAACCCATATCTTACAATGGTGAGATTAATTCTTATGTTGAAATTGACCAATACTTGAGAGACAGTTCTTAGTCTAGGAAACTAATACACATTAGTGATGAACTGAACTATTCCTCCAATGCATAACTTCAAGTTTCCTCTTGCCATAGTTGGTACATTGGAGTCATGCCCAGGTTTCAACTGTTCTCCAAAACTATCATCAAAGTCAAATAGCCATTATTTTGTTCTTATCATATGATTGCTACACCTAGAGTCCATAAATCACACTTCATCTTTAGCATTTATGCTCAATACATCATGAGCCAAAAGAAGAATTTCTCCTTCATTCTCAAACTCTACAAAGTTTGCATTTTTCTCCCAACTAGGACATTCACTCTGATAGTGACCTAGATTATGACATTTGAAGCCCTCAACAAATTCTTTGTTTTGTCTACCTCTTCCACGACTTCTTGAACTTACACGCCCCTTTCCACGTCCATAACCCTTACCATAATTAGAGATGTTGAGAGCTTTCTCTACATCTTATTCTTTATGAGTTCTCATGCATTGTTCAGGGATAAACAATTGATTGAAATGTTGATGTATATGTTAATATATATAAAATATCATTAGGTAAAAATGCGTGCATATATGCTTATTTTTAATTCTTGGACTTTGGGGAGGCCATGGACACCCCTTGTCACCACCTAGCTCAGCCACTGGTGAAAATCAAGTCGTGCATAGAAAAGAGATAAAGTCTAAAACAAAGTTTATAAAGAGATACATCTCTAACCTTATTACAAGCCGATCTTGTGATGAGTTCGATACAATCCAAAAACATAACAATTAGTTCAAGAATTATGCTAGCAATACACTATTCTCAACACACACTCCAATTGGTTGAAATTCAAATGAGTCTTAATTAACTTTGTGAGACCTTAACTCATTTGGGTTGGTATGTTGGTGTTGCCATGGGACGTTGAAGTGTGATGTTTCTCAAAGTCTCATGTTCATTCTCTTAATTCGAATGAGTTAATTTAGCTTTAAAAAAAAAAACCTTTGCAATGTAAAAAGAAATGTGTTGCTAGCATTCCACTAATTTCAATAATACTTTTTTTTAAAAGGTATTTCAATAGTACTTGACTACTGCTACTTGTTATTTTAATAGTTTCTAATATTAAATTTTACTATGTTGAATGATGCCATTTAATTTAGTATTCTATAAAAAGTAAGAGTCTTCCTAATTTGTATCATAAAAAACACATGTTAAGAAAACCAAAAATATAAATTTTATGTTAAAATGTACAAGTTTTGTACAATATAAATATATGTAGTCCTTGACATTGACCCAATGTTAGTAAATTATTACTAGTAAATGAGAAAGTGCGTTTGATTATTTACTCCACACTCACTTAGTCGACGTTAAGAAAATTAATACTATAGCTCAATCCACTTGCAACTCAATTTGAACACGGCGCCGAAATTATTTATACCTCGTGCTCTTATCTATATAAAGCACTTTCTTGGTTCCTCCTCAATCACACTACAATTGCTACACTATAATACTCCTTCCAATCCCTCTTTGTTTTTGTGCTTCTCTAGTTTCAACTATAACCCAAAAGTGAAACACAAACACACCCAAAAGAAAAAATGATGAGTTGTGCCCAAGCATGGCCAGAGCCTATAGTTCGAGTCCAAGCCTTAGCTGAAAGTGGCCTAAGCTCAATCCCTTCATGCTACATCAAGCCACGTTCTCAAAGACCCACCAAAACCACTTTTACTACTCAAAATGATCATGATCATATTAACATCCCCTTGATCGACCTTGAGCACCTCTCTAGCGAGGACCCTGTCCTCAGAGAGATTGTGCTCAAGCGTGTCTCGGAGGCGTGTCGGGAGTGGGGTTTCTTCCAAGTGGTGAATCATGGGATTAGTCATGAGTTGATGGAAAGTGCTAAGGAAGTTTGGCGTGAGTTCTTTAACCTTCCACTTGAAGTGAAGGAAGAATTTGCTAACTCTCCTAGTACTTATGAGGGTTATGGTAGTAGGTTGGGAGTGAAAAAAGGTGCTATTTTGGATTGGAGTGACTACTTTTTTCTTCATTGTATGCCTCCTTCTCTTAGGAACCAAGCTAAGTGGCCTGCAACTCCATCATCTTTGAGGTTTGCACATAATATCTCTTATTTCTCTCCAATGATCATAATAATCAATTAGTTAACGCTTAAATATGTTCTTGATATTAACTATTTAGTTAATTAATTCATTAATTCAATTTCGTAACCTTTTTATTTGTGTTTCAATGGTCCCTACTAGCTTTTATATGAAAATGTTCAGTCTTTAAATACTAGTAAGTCTTTATAATAATTTGACATTTGCAAAGCGATATGTGAGTCATGTTGAAAATGTGTTCATCTTTAAAGCATAACTTACACATGTTAAAAGTTTTGAAATCATAATAATAAATAATTTAGGAGTATGTTTTAGGGTGTGTTTGGTTCCAAAAAAAAAGTTGATGGATTTTATTGGAGAAGAGAGAGTGAAAGAAGATGAGATATTTATATCTGAGTTATGTTTGGTTTGACAAAAAAGTGAGAGGAATATTTTTTTATTTATTTTTTATCATAGAGGGACACTGTATATTTACATTTTTATTCTTAATTTTATTTTGGAGCAGAGAAAATTCATCCTTTTAATATTAAAGTTCAAATTTTATAATAATTCCCACTTTCAGATACGAGGAAACCGGATCCAACACTTACTAAGACATATAGAAAATTTTAAAGAAAGTCACAGACAAAAGAATAGACACATTTGTAATATTTCTTAAAAAAAAGACACATTTTTAATATTAAAATAGTAATATTTTATATAAATTATATCTTTTCATTTTATTTTTTGAAATATAAAATATTTTAATTATTTTAATTGGTATATTTTGTACTTAAAGATTTTAACTTTTTAGGCCTTTTATAGTTACATATTTGTTGTTAATTGATGGGGTCGGTAGCCAGTTATAGTGATGTTTCCATTTTCACTATATTATGGTCATTAAAGGAGTTAGAATTATATGCATAAACTAGGGAAGATTTTAAAAGTTTGGGACCTATCAAATTGTAGGTAGTTGGGCAAAGTCGTGTGTGTTAAACATCAAATTCACCTTCAATTTATTATTTGTAGCAAATCTTTTTTGACAAGTTCAGCCTTTAATATTTGTAACTATCTAGTTGGTGGGATGGTGTAGGTTAAAATTAACATTTCTTGATACTTTTTCAAGCGTATAATACACGTACCCTACACTCTATAGGCGCATGTAAAACGTTTGGTATATACCAAATTAACATAGGGGTATCCTAGTAATCAAATGATTAGTTAAATAAGATCAAATTAGTTAAGATTTATTTATAGTTTAAACGCTTAAAAAATGACTTTTTGTGTTCATATTTGAGGTGGAGAGAGTATGTAAAAAAATATTTTATGCCTAAACTAACAAATAATAAAATATATTCCCTCAAAAAAAAAATCTTAATAGTAGAAATAAAATAAATAAAAACAACTTGGTATTATGAATCTTTTACCATTGCACCAGATGATTTTTACAATTCAAACTTGTGATGACATCATAATCATGCAACAGTAACTTTGATCATTATTACACCATGAGTCTCTTTCAATTGTGTAAAAGTGGTCATGGTGGCATATTAAATTTTTCCCCATTTCATGCATATACGTGCAGAAGCCAGTAATTTTTTTTGTTTTCTCTCAACCACCTCACGAGTAGCATAGTATATTTTTGAAAATGGGGACCAATATTTTCCAAGTATGATTATAAGGAAATATATCTATATTTGGCCAAGTATCTCTGATTTTATAATAAATGTATATATGACATTTTCCCTTGTAATACTTTTTATTGATGGTGCAATCTTTTCACCAGCTAAGATCATGAAAAGCATGTTTAAATTTACATTTTTTTTTAATTATGTCAAACTAACCCTAAATCTAAATGTGTATTTAATTTTTTGTAATTTTTTTTTATGATAATAGGAAAATAATTGCTGAATATGGTGAGGAAGTGGTTAAGCTAGGAGGGAGGATGTTGGAACTGATGTCAAAAAACCTTGGTTTGAAAGAAGATTACCTTATGAATGCATTTGGAGGAGAAAATGAGCTTGGGGCTTGTCTAAGGGTGAATTTCTACCCAAAGTGTCCACAACCTGACCTTACTTTAGGGCTATCCCCTCACTCTGACCCTGGTGGTATGACCATTCTTCTTCCTGATGATTTTGTGTCTGGACTTCAAGTACGTAAAGGAAATGACTGGATCACTGTTAAGCCTGTCCCTAATGCTTTTATCATCAACATTGGTGACCAAATTCAGGTCCTACCTCTTTCTACAATCTTAACTATATATTTTAATAGTCAAGTTGTTACATAGTAATTACGTCTTTCATATACTATTTATCACAATTTCATTTATCTTACACCAATTAAAAATAACTTTATTTGTACTGATTTAGATTCTATATGTTAAGAGAATCAAACATTTGACTCATTCACATGATCAATATTTTGATTTTGGTAAATGTGGTCCAAAAAAAAAAGTTTTAATGTGAAGTGTATGGACCATAAAATCTAAATCTACATTGATACACCATATACTATAGCCATTATATTCCTAAAAAAAACTATAGCCATTACCTTAGCATAAACAAATAAGAAGTTATACCAATAAAATGATTGCAACATACACCATTAAAATAAGGTGCAAATGACTATTCTTTTTTTAGTCAAATTAATATTATTGTGAAGTTAAGATTTCAACAATTAGTGGTTGATGCTAATTAATAAATATTTTATGTGATGTTTATATATTTTAGGTGCTGAGCAATGCAATATACAAGAGTGTAGAACACAGGGTGATTGTGAACTCAATGAAAGATCGTGTTTCCTTGGCCATGTTTTACAACCCAAAGAGTGATTTGCTAATTGAACCTGCTAAGGAGCTTGTGACAAAGGAGAGGCCAGCCTTGTACTCACCAATGACCTATGATGAATACAGACTTTTTATTAGGATGAAAGGACCTTGTGGAAAGACTCAAGTTGAATCATTGGCTTCACAAGTGTAATTAGTTCCAATAATAATTAATCATGTAATTTGCAAATGACATGATTAGCATATAATTAAATAATTGGATATGTTGCTCTTGGATTGGGTAGGTTTAACTTCTCATCATGTCTTTAGTTTGGGGTTCAATTGATGAAAAATAAAAAGAAAAAATTGAATCACATGTTTATTTCATGTTTTATCATCTCAGTTATTGGCTTGGTCTATTCAGGGAAAAAAATTCAATAATGGTGAGTGATAGGGTAAGCATATATGTACACCTTTTTCCCATGTTACTAGTTACCATAGTGGGATGCTGACTAAAAGCTTACGATATGTGGATGATAATGAAAGTATGTGATGTAGATTTGTTTGACCAATTTGAATATGCTTATGTGGAAATTTTATATGAATGAAGGGATTATGAGTGGTGGTGGAGTTTGTCCAAAATATTCTCATTCTCATCGATATATGAAAGGATATGATATGTAGATTTGTTATGAATATAATGAGTCAAATTCTACTGTATGGGGACAAACTAAGAATGAATGATGATCGAAAAAATTCATTTTCAAGAATGAATGGTAGGGGTCTATCGATTTTGAAAATGGATTTTGTATAATGTTAATTGAAGTTTTTTTAGAATAAATTTTTCCGATCATCATCCATTCTTAGTTTGTCCATACAAAACAAGATCTAACCACTAAAAACAAGATTTCCACTATGATGAATGGGTTCTCTTTAGGTAAATCTAGAACTAACAGCATTAGGGTACCCATTAATTCTACCTACAAATAAATTACACTTCCTCAATAAAGCTATAACACCACCCTTTTTTCTTCCATAGGACACATAATATCATTGAACTCTACTACTTCCAACCATTCACTAGAATGGTGCTCCCAATAACCTTTAGCTCTTCCCATAAAACATGTATATTGTACTTACGACAAGTATAATCTATAAAACTAAGGTTTGGTCTATTTAAGTCATGACTTGAGAATAATCTCAAAGTGAATATTTAGAAACTTAAACCCCAAGTAACTTAGGCCCTAAGTCACGTCTTTTATGTTACAACACATTTTAGATGATTCTAGAAGTCTTTTAAAGCAGCGACATGGGAAGGGCGCGCCCTAGGGCTGATTGGTCCTTACGAGAGGGTGCTAAGCCCTTAATATAATATTGGCGGTCCACATATTATCCTCATATGGACTGGCATATATCGGTGTAATGAACCACTCTCTACCACCAAATATACTTTTTTAAATGAAGATACTGAAATTTCTTGGATGACATATTTAATCCCACTACCTCGTTCTTCCAAGCAGCAATAAAGCCATATAATAAACCTAAGACCTATTGAACAATCAAACTCATCGTAACGAAGGAGCTCAAAATTTCTCCTCGGATTATTTACGTCATTCATAGTCTCCATAATAACTACAATATATGATTTTTTCCATATCAAAATAATGTTTACAATACACATAAAAAACTCCATTCACCGCTCCATGAAAATTCCAAATTAAAATCTTATTTATAAGAAATTAATTATCGGAGATAGAATCTTTCGCAAGTCCTTGGTCCTTCAAACTAGAAGTCTTTTGAGGAATCTTTCATATCTAAATCTCCTCCACCTTCAGCATCCACAAACACCGTTATCTCCACATTAGGGGCAATTCCATCCATACTACTTATAAGATATGGAAAATAAGGTTTCACTAATATTAAGGTTTCACTTATAAAGTTTCACTAATATTGGTCTTTCAAGCTCTTGTGATTAAGGGACATCTCAACCATTAGTGGGGCCTAAAGCAGAATTTTAAAATGAAGTCTTTTTAAAATTAATGGTTTTTTTCAATGTAAATTGTATTATTTTGGACTTTTTAAGATGTAAAATCATTTATTAAATTATCATAATGGATTTCATTTAACATTTCTTTTTCAATCGAGAATAAAGTTAATCAATTAGATTTTTGTTGAGATTGTCCTCATGAGCTTAACTCAGTTGGTAGGGACAATGCATAATATATGTAAGGTTTGAGGTTCAAACCCCGACCACCACCACAAAAATCTTTGTTGAGACATTGCCGATTTTAGATAAGGTTTTGTAAATTTTAATTTAAAAAAAATAGTCTCCATAAGCAACAATTAAGAGAATCATTAACATTGTTCGATAAGCATTAATTATTTGCATTTGGAAAAGAATCAATATCTTGTACCTAAGTAAGTATGTCATGTATCACTTTTACTTGCATATTTTATTTTTGGGAAGCGTGCTTATAACATTCATTGATAATAAGAGATTCAATACAATTGGGTATTTCATAATAGACAGCGGGACCAGTCAGAAACGCGGTGTCTCTTGCAAGTGCATGAGCAACCCCGTTAGCTTGTCGCCTAACAAACTCCACCCTAGAGTTAGAAAATAAAAGTCTAAACAAAGAACGACAAGAAGTAATAATGCAACCAAATTCAGACGTGTCTTTCCTGTCAAAGAGAAAAGCATCAACCGTCAACTTAGAATCCGTTTCAAAATCCACATTATCAAACTGCATATCACTGAGCCATTGCAAAGCTGAGAATAATCCTAGTGCTTCGCCCACATCCACCGGAAGGAAACAAGGATGCATCACAGTTTTTGCCAACACAAAACTACCGTCTTGGTCCCGAATACAAATGCTAATACCTGTTCGATTAAGAGAGTTTGAGAAGGCAGCATCAATATTGCATTTATAACGTCCCATCAAAGGGCGTTGCTATCGATTGGCAGTGTGTAATGTCGATACAGGAGGACCCCCATTGTGGGTCGGTGACGACGTAGTGGAAGCAGTAAAAACAATACTTGTATATTTTCTTTTAAAATGTTTATTTTGTATATAGATCCAATCCTTCAATATTCAAGTTTTCGTTATGTTTTATTAGACGTTCAAGATTAAGACAATATTCTTTTAACTTATTTGAAATGAAAAAATTGATTTACCTACTATATGAAATAATCAAGTTTAAGTGATTCTTCATAAGATTTTACAACTTCATTATTAATAATTTTGTAAAATTGTTTATTTCTACGAATAGTTCTTATTTTTTTTTTTTTTTAAGAATTTGGGTTCTATATCCATTTCAAAAGCAATTTCTTTAGTAGAAATCGTAGTAGTAGTTTCATAACCTTTTTTTATTTATTTACAGAGAAATAGTTTCAAAACCATTTTCCCTCCATTTTTTTAAAAAGGGTTTTTCTATCATGTGCAAATTTGCAGATGTTAAGAAGTTTAAAGTAGTATAACTTTGACTTGGAACTTGTGTTTTTTATATTAAATATGTAACTTTTAATCAATAATTGTTGATTTTCAATGAAAAGATACTACTTTTAGTTACCTTAACATGTGCAGTATTGCACATGTTAGACAAACTCTTCTAAAAAATAACTAGGTCATTTAATTTTCCTAATTGAAAATTTTACACGATTTTCAAAGCTTGATACACGTTTTCTTAGATTGAAAACTTTACTAATTTAATTTACTGCAAACAAATATCTCATACCAAATAATCATGTCTAACAAAATCTAAAAATTCTCATGCTCAAAGGTTGATAACTAGTCGACTTCAATTTTCAATTTTTATTTTATGTTTGTTGCTAACTTCACATATTTTCAATAAAACATCTCTTACTTATAAAGTTTTCAATTTTAGAGATTTTGTACTTTCAATACGACTTTCTCAACGTAAATCTAAAAAAGTTACTACTATCTCAATACTGGTAATAATAGCATATACATATATACTAGTTAAAAAATAAAAAGTTTGGGGAAGAGCTTTACTAACGTGATGGTTGAGACACTACTAGAAAAAGAAAAATTAGCGAGGGAAATTAGTGACGGAAAAAATGAAATTCCTCACAAATTTCTTGGTCGCAAAATTTAGTGACGAAATTAGAGAGGAATTTCACGTTTTCCCTCACTAAATATCCCTCACTAATTTTTGGTTTTTTAGTAGTGAGAGTTGAGACGGTCCCGTTGTGATTGCAATACTGATTATGTTGTAAGCTCGAGTTTCCATTTCCAATCTTCATCGCAGTCATTTCTCTCACTAATCCTCCTTAGCTTGTGTTGCTTTTGAAAAACTGTATAAGGTCCCTTTTTCATTCTCCACATTCCCGTTAACATCACCACTTACCTCTACCTCGACAATCTTCTCATAACACATTTCCTTGTAATGACTAATTCCTTCACATGAAAGGAACGACACATGCAACTCCTCGTAAACCACTTAATATTGATGATTCTTAATGGTAAATAGTCTTAGAAATTGTGGTTAGGCCTAACACAACCCCACAAAGCCGACTTGTGAGGTGAGGATTGCCCCCACTCATAAACACATGGTCAGACCATCTTTTGTCCGACATGAGACTCTTTAACACACCCCCTCACGACCAACACTATTGGGCTTGGTTCGTAGACATAAATGGTGGGTGCCCCCGATAGTGAAAACCTGATAGCAAGTGGCTTAATGGATCTTAATAGAGATTATGTTATCATCTTAGAAATTGCGACGGGGCTTAAATAATCATGGGCCCAAATAATCTCTAACTAATGTAGAAGATACTAATGATTTATACAATAAATATTTTATATTTTAAATCATCAAACGATTGCAACGGAACGTCCTTGGTGAAAATGTCAGCTATTTGATAGCGAGATGAAACATGTAGAACATGTACTTGACCTTTAGCAACCTTTTCACGCACAAAATGGAAATCCATTTCAATGTATTTTGTGCGTTGATGTTGGATAAGATTACCTAACAAGTAACAGAACTAATGTTGTCACATTATATAAGAGTGACTTTGATGATCGGACACTGGAGTTCTAACAATAAGTTTCGAAGCCAACAAGATCTATTATACCGATGATTCCTTTTCAAATCCATATCCGTCTCAGATTTTTTGATATAACTAGGTTAATAGGGTAAATTTCAGGTGTGAATGAGCAATTTTCAAAGTGAGAAGAGCAAAATCCTAATAAAAAAGCCCAAGCCCATTTAACTTTATCTATCCAAGCCCATCTTTTTTCCACAAAAAATAAAAATTAAATAAGAAAGGAAACCAATTTTCTTAAGTCGGTTTTCACGCATCTCTTATATTCTCAATCTTCATCAACCTTGCGACGTTAATTCACTGTAACTAAAAACCATGGTATTCATCGTTCCACCCACCGGAAAAATCCTCTCCCTCGACATAAACCCTAACACCACCACTCTCCACAATCTCAAAACTGAAATCGAAAATTTCCACGGAATTCCAATTTCACACCAACGATTATTCCTTTCACAGAGTCTCAAATTACTCGGCGATAACGATTCAACCCTAATCTCAAATCTCGGCGTTGGAAATTACTCAACCCTAACCCTACACGTCCCGTTCTACGGCGGAACACAACCACCCGCCGTCCCCAAACCGCCTCGTTTCGATTTTCTTAATTCCAAACCGCCTGCTAATTATGTAGCCGGGCTTGGTCGTGGTGCGACCGGGTTTACTACCCGGTCTGATATTGGTCCGGCGCGTGCTGCGCCGGATCTTCCTGATAGATCAGCACCGGGTGCCGCACCAGCTGGTGCGGCTCCCAGTGGGAGAGGGAAAGGTAGAGAGGATGTTGCTGAGGAAGATGATGAAGGGGAGGATAAGGGGTATGATGAGAATCAGAAATTTGATGAGTTTGAAGGGAATGATGTTGGGTTGTTTGCTTCTGCTGAGTATGATGAGGATGATAGAGAAGCTGATGCTGTTTGGGAAGGGATTGATAAGAGGATGGATTCGAGGAGGAAGGATCGGAGAGAGGCGAGGTTGAAGGAGGAGATTGAGAAGTATAGAGCTTCGAATCCGAAGATTACTGAGCAGTTTGCTGATTTGAAAAGGAAATTGTATACTTTGTCTACTGATGATTGGCAGAGTTTGGAGAAGTTTGAGAGTGGTGGTTATTCGTCGAAGAATAAGAAGAAGAGGTTTGAGAGTTTTGTTCCTGTGCCGGATACGCTGCTTGAGAAAGCGAGGCAGGAGCAAGAGCATGTGACTGCGTTGGATCCGAAGAGTAGGGCTGCTTCGGCGAATGGGACTGAGACTCCGTGGTCACAGACGCCGGTTACTGATTTGACTGCTGTTGGTGAGGGGAGAGGGACTGTTTTGTCGTTGAAATTGGATAGGTTGTCGGATTCGGTTTCTGGGATGACTAATGTTGATCCTAAGGGGTATCTTACTGTTTTGAATAGTATGAAGATTACTAGCGATGCTGAGATTTCTGATTTTAAGAAGGCTAGGTTGTTGTTAAAGAGTGTTACTCAGACGAATCCGAAACATCCTCCTGGTTGGATTGCTGCTGCGAGGTTGGAGGAGTTGGCGGGTAAGCTTCAGGCGGCTAGGCAGTTGATACAGAAAGGGTGTGAAGAATGTCCCAAGAATGAAGATGTATGGTTGGAGGCTTGTAGATTGGCAAATCCTGATGATGCCAAGGCTGTGATAGCTCGGGGTGTTAAGTCAATTCCCACTTCTGTTAAGTTGTGGATGCAGGCTTCGAAACTGGAAAACGATGATATGAATAGAAGTAGGGTGTTGAGGAAAGGGTTGGAGCACATTCCTGATTCCGTTAGGCTGTGGAAGGCTGTTGTGGAGCTTGCAAATGAAGAAGATGCTAGACTTTTACTTCACAGAGCTGTGGAATGTTGTCCATTGCATGTAGAATTGTGGCTTGCGCTTGCTAGGTTGGAAACTTATGACAATGCTAAGAAGGTTCTCAATAAGGCAAGAGTGGGGCTATCCAAGGAGCCAGCAATATGGATAACGGCCGCCAAGTTGGAAGAAGCTAATGGGGGGGCTAAAGAGTTTATTACGTTGGAAGATGGGACGAAGGTAAACAAGGTTGAAATGATTACTAAAAGGGGTATAAGGGCCTTGCAAAATGGAAATGTGGTGATTGATAGAGAAGCTTGGATGAAGGAAGCTGAGGCGGCAGAACGAGCTGGTTCCGTTGCAACATGCCAAGCGATAATCAAATATACAATTGGAATTGGAGTTGAAAAAGAAGATAGGAAGAGAACATGGGTAGCCGATGCTGAGGAATGCAAGAAAAGAGGTTCTATTGAGACTGCTAGAGCTATATATGATCATGCCTTAAGTGTCTTCTTAACTAAGAAGAGCATATGGATCAAAGCAGCACAACTTGAAAGGAGTCATGGTACCAGGGAAACTCTTGATTCATTACTTCGCAAAGCAGTTACCTACAGACCACAGGCTGAAGTTCTTTGGCTTATGGGTGCCAAGGAGAAGTGGCTTGCTGGAGATGTGCCTGCCGCCCGTGCAATTCTCCAAGAAGCTTACGCTGCTATCCCCAATTCAGAGGAAATATGGCTTGCGGCTTTTAAACTAGAGTTTGAAAATCATGAACCGGAAAGAGCTAGAATGCTGTTGGCTAAAGCGCGAGAGAGAGGAGGTACAGAGAGAGTTTGGATGAAATCAGCTATTGTAGAGAGAGAACTCGGAAACATTGAAGAGGAAAGGAAATTGCTAAATGAAGGACTTAAGCAATTCCCTTCATTCTTTAAATTGTGGTTGATGCTTGGCCAGCTTGAGGAACGTCTTGCTGAGGCTGCAAAGCAGCAGGATCAGACTGAGAAGCAGCATTCTCACAAGATGGAAGCTAAGAAGGTCTATGATTCTGGACTGAAAAGCTGTCCTAATTCTGTACCCCTTTGGCTCTCTCTTGCTAATCTCGAAGAGGAGATGAGTGGGCTGAGTAAAGCTCGTGCAGCTCTCACAATGGCTCGAAAGAGGAATCCTCAAAACGCTGAACTCTGGCTAGCAGCTGTTAGAGCAGAATTAAAGCATGGTTATAAGAAAGAAGCTGATATTTTGATGGCAAAAGCATTGCAGGAGTGTCCCAACAGTGGCATTCTATGGGCAGCTTCAATTGAGATGGCTCCTCGTCCCCAACGTAAAAGCAAGAGTATGGATGCCCTAAAGAAATGTGAGCACGATCCCCATGTTATAGCTGCTGTGGCCAAATTATTCTGGATTGATAGGAAGGTGGACAAAGCCAGGAATTGGCTGAATAAGGCTGTGACACTTGCTCCTGACATTGGTGATTTTTGGGCTTTGTTATACAAATTTGAACTACAGCATGGAACTGATGAGAACCAGAAGGATGTATTGAAGAGATGTGTCGCTGCTGAACCAAAACACGGAGAGAAATGGCAAGCAGTCTCAAAGGCAGTGGAGAACTCTCACCAACCAACAGAATCCATCTTGAAGAAAGTGGTTATTGCACTTGGGAAGGAGGAGAAGGCAGCTGAGGATAGTAAACATTGATTTACCAGGACTTTAGCATCTTTCTGTCAAAAAAATGATTGTAGCATCTTTACCAGTGGTTAGTTTTGAAATTTGAATATATGTTAATTGTTACTGTTATATCTCATGTAGACTACACTACATTGTGGGGTTATGAAGGAACTTGTATGCTAGTTTGATCCATGTTCTCCTTTCCTTTGACTCTTTTATTTTGCTTGCAACTTCTGTATTTTGATTATCACTTTATTGCATATGTTTTACTCCCAATTAAAAATGATTGGATTGGTATGTTATTTGGATTCTTGAGTTCGCTTAGTGGTTATTTTCTTCAGCATTTTCCTGCCCAAAGTAAAGGCAAAATAGTAAAAAAACATTTACAGAAAGTTAAAGCTTACTCGGTCTCTTCTTTATTCCACTTGGCCACTTCGTTCTTCCTAATGGTTTTTATGTTTTAATCAATTGCTTTGGTAATCAAAACTCGTCAACCACTTCAGTTTTTTCCCACCCATTAATCTTCAGAAACCAAGGTGGTGCATAGTATGCAATGTTCGACCAATGTTTGGAATTCTTCTTCACTTGCAGAAATAAACATTGCTGTCTTTTCTCCAATTAGTTATTCTCCTTTTCAAACTGTTTCTGTTTCTCTTAATATCTGCACTGGTATCCTCCTTTCTGTATTTTGGCCTACAGTGTATGTGCTTTGTGGATCAAATTTGCAGTTTTAGAAAAATTGATTAATAGCTGTTCTTTGAGAGCATTAAAATTTATGGTTTCTGGATTATTTTCCAGTTTTCAAGGATACATTTACAAGTATTTATAACTGTTTAGGATTGATTATTTTGAGTTTTTTGTGTGCTTCATGTTTGTGCTAATTTTGCATGCTTAATATCATGTTTTCCAAATTTTCAAATACCGTATGCATGGATTTAATTAAATCAATTGCCTTTTTTAAAAGAGAAGTGATTGCTTGATGTTATAGGATGTTACTCCTAGATTCTGTAATTGATAGAAAACTTTTGCTATGTAGGTATACTCTATATACAAAAATTTAACCTTTTTTTTTTCTTCCTTTTTTGTGCGACGAGTATTCTGTTCCCAGCAGCTGTTGGAATCTGAGCTAACTCCAATTCTGAGGCCATTCTAGGTAAGCATTTGTTGCTGGGCATCTGAGTTGGGGTACAATGCATTTGGGTATACTATAAAATGGTTCTTCACAAAAAAAAAAACTATATAATGGCTATTATAATCCTGATTCTGTTCTAAAAATGGGATCTTGTTTGTTGTTTACTGTCAATTTTTACTCTGAATGCTTTCCTGCTTTAAATTATGTGTGGTAGGGTTGCTGCAAAGGCATGCTCAGTGAATTTTAAATGATTTTTCTTTTCTTCTTTATTCTGACTTGGACTCTGATTATTCAGTTTTCTTAGTTTGAGATTATTGCTATTGTCTTCGTTGTTCCTTATCTGGTAACTCAAGAACCATGATATGGTTCCAAGGAGTTCTGCTCTTATTTGTGTGAATATACCAAATTTCATAGGCTGCTAAGATGAGCTTTGCAAGTTTATAGACAGAGGTAGGGTCTGACATGCATGTACTCCTTAAAATTAATAGTCTCCTTTGAAAAAAATATTTGATTACCAAATCTATCATATGTATTCTCTTGATGGAAAGGCTGGCACTATTCTATCTATACTGATGTAACTTTGACTTAATGAATAACATTATTTCTTCGATTTTACATCAGCTGTAAGGTATATTATATTTTGTTATGATCTCATTTCAGCAAAAATAGCTGCAGTAGAATGCTTACATTATAGTTCACCTTCATGTCTTACTCTTTTCTATGTATAGTTGAATTTTATTGCGTTGTGTTTTGTAGCATTAGAATGGCAATGTACCTGATACCTTTATTCTATAGTTTTATACAGTTGAAATTTTATACAAGTATTTACATGTTTAGCTCTGGCCAGAGGATATACAATTTTGCGTATGAGGCGTTCCCTTCCCTGTAAACTGCAAGATTTGCATAAATGACAGTTCTATGAGCCCAAATAAAAAAAAGTCAAGAAATTTATTAGTATCACTTGGACCTCGGTAGTAACTTGTTTAGACGATCGATGTTTATTTGTGTCAGGTGTCTATTCCACAACCATGCCTCATCACACTTACCAATGAGCCACTCCAATATCATCTAGATGTAGCATGTAGATATTGTCAATGCGTTTTAGTTTTACCTAGGAGTTTTATTTCATTGTGAGAAGTACTTCATACAAAATTTGACATTTTCAAAATTTATGAAAATGCTAGATCACTCTTTGAAAATTCTAAAAGAAAACGGTGAGAAAATTGTTGGATCTACATTTCCTTATGCTTTAATGTTTAAGCTCTGGTAGGACTATATGTACAACCTGCTAGGCACATCTAAGAAACATTAGGATAAACAATACAAAATAACACCATAAATTATGTTTTCTCAAAACTAACAAAGTCGTTGTCCAAATAAAATTATGTAAGAAATTAGTCAATACAATATTTTAATGTTGTGAATTGATTTACAACTTGCTTGAATCGATTAACAAAGAAATGTATATAGATCCTTAAAAAAAAAAGTATATAGAAACATTTCAGATCTTGGTGAGTTCATGCTTTATTAGTTAAATAAAATATGAAAACAAATTAATGTATATGTATCATTACTTTAAATTACAAAATCAATTTTGATTATAAGATAATTATTGTTGATTTTCTCTCATTCCACGAGTTAAACATGATACATTTCAATCATAAATATCAACACCAATTACCTCTAAAAAAGCATCACAACTACCACAAATATATTTTGTTAAATATGCTTATCTCCCTCATTCGTCATGTATTACATATGACTTTTGTGCCATAAATGAATATTATATGAGAAGTGCTATTTCTACGACTAATCAAATAATGAAAACCATGATACCATAGTAAACAATTGCAATTTTTTTTTTGTTTTAATACTAAAAATAATGTTTTTGAGTTTTGGTGGAAATCATGGTAGCCTTAGTGTGATGTTCGTTGTTTTCGTGGGTTGGCAATTCGTGGTAACCAGTATTATTCATATTATATACGGTAGAAATATAAAGTGATTGTAATTTTTAAATGATTTAAATAAATACTTTTAATAATATGCTAAAATTGATTAATTTTAGTAAGATTTTAAATAATTTATATAAAGGGAAATGTTAACTAGTGTCTCTGGGGCATTAGTTAAGCCCTTTAAATGGTAACTTATCATAAAAACATGTATAATCAATGCATCAGAAATCAAATTATTTGACTTTTTTTATAAAATAATTTCTTCTTTTGGAATCCTTAAAGAGTGTTTCGGGGACACTCGTTAACAAGACCTTTAAATAAATAATACTTTAAAGAGTAAATTACATTCCCCTCCGCTCAAAGATGTTTGAATTACACTCCCCTCCCCTCTTATGTTAAAATATACACTCCCCTCCCTTAAGGGTCCGTTTGGTTCGAGAATTAGGAGGGGAGGAGAGGGGAGGGATTTTAATGGAGAGGAGGGGAGATATTTTAATTAAAAACGTGTTTGGTTCGCAAGGGGAGGGGAGGGGAGGGGGAGGGATTTTAAAATTATTTTACTATTTTACCCTTAAACTTAATTAAATAAAAAAAACTACTTGATTTTACAATTTCAGAGACCAACCAATGACAAACACAATCTAAGTTGCTTATTTTATCTCAAACTGACTCATATATTTTCCACAACAAGACATGAACCGGTGAATTAACATTAAAAAAAAGAGGATCAACAAGCAATAATAAGTTGAATTAAAATAAGATAATAATAATAATAAGACCGTTGACATCAA
>Ga0228710_1003578_pt1 | contig 24663 bp, 21 predicted proteins | sample MedpolnodulmetaG_FD_177995 | JGI IMG/M metagenome (GOLD analysis project Ga0228710, IMG submission 177995) | Root nodule microbial communities from Medicago polymorpha collected in Santa Monica, California, United States - pink nodules | ecosystem: Host-associated > Plants > Roots > Nodule...
GTAACCAATGTGCTGACCTATTGGCAAACATAGGTCTTTCTTTACAAACTCATGCTTGGTGGGATCAGGTTCCTAATCAAATTGGTGCTGAATTTACAAAAGATAGATTAGGCCTGTCCAATTATAGATTCTGTTAAGTGTTCTGTTTGTTTTGAGGGTTTTGGTTCTTGTCCCCCCTCCACTCTTTTGTTTTAATATATTCCTATGGGGCTTGTCTTCCTGGCAAGTTTCCTTTTATTAAAAAAAAAAAATGTTAGTATTTTGAATACTTTACTGACAAAATTGGTACTTATCTGCGTCATTATAAATGGACGTGCACTAAATTGTTACTTTATATGCGACACTATAAGCCTCACATTCAAAATATTTTTCTTATCTCAAATTATTTATCCCACTTGAATATCAAGAGAAAATATTTATTCGTTTTTCTAATAATATCCTAGTATCACCCTCATTTAAAATTGTTTTCTTTTGAATATTAGAAATTGTATCTAATGTCTTGTAATTTTTCAAAAGGTTAAAATAATAAATGAGTTCATTTGTTTTAATGCTTTTGATTTTTATGGCTTGTAATTATAAGTAAATGTCATACTTTTATATTTTAAAACTCAACATCATTCATACTTTATTCAAGAAAACATACATTGCAAAAAAAAATGACAATTATAATGAGTCAAACCAAGTAAGTGCATAAGTTAAAGAAAAACATACTATGAGCTTATTATTCTTTTCAGGACTGTAGCCAATAACCGTCCCAAGACATCTAACTCCATTATATTCCTTGCAGATATAGAATCCCACAAATTGATAAGGCTCATAAGGTTCAGTTTTATTTGCATTTACTTTTTTAGCATTCCATGGTCGGCCATCCGTTGTCACTTCTTTAATAGTCTGAAAATATGTCATCAAAATTGAAATGCAGTAATGTTTATATTAAACCAAAGATTCAAATAATAAAATGTATAACATTCATCATTGAACATATAATCAGTGAATAATTTTAATCAAAATTATTTACGCACGTACAAATATAGAATATGAATTTGACTTTTCTTTCTGCTTCAAATCTTGTGGTGAGGTTACGACAATTTGTTCAATATTCTTCAATCCTCTTTTTGAAGTAGAACCACCTTGAAACATAGAATGAAATCAATTTTAAATATTATTAGAATCAAAATTACATTGTATAAAAGCAAATTTTAATGAAGATACACTCTTGGTTTAAAACAGTTTTACCCTGACATTTGATAAGAACTTATCTTATTAGTGGTTAAACCTATAGTCTGACATTATTTTAAATATAATTGTAAGTTATTCAATTCAAACCGAACAAAATTATAAAAATATTGATATTACATCTTCCATTTTCTCATATACATATATGCGTACATCATAACATAGACACACACATAAATATTGATTTACCTCCAACAGCAAAGCAATGAGCGTTATTGTCACCCACTTTGAAGTAAAACTCTTCGAAACTCTAAAAAAATCTCATGCAAGAACGAAAAAAAAATTGATTCATTTGATAGCAATAAGATCTAGAAACAAGATAAGTAGGAAATCTATAAAAGCTCATCAAGAAAAGCAAGCTATTATGATTAAATAAGAAAAAAAATATACTCTTTACATCTTCAAGAGTTGAGAAAGAAATTTTTCTTTCACAAACTAAATTATTAAGATAAAATCTTTGAGACCTAATCAACAATGTTTTATATTAGTGTGGTCGACTACAGTTAGATAGATTATTTCTCAAAAATGTTCTGAAAATGAAATTTGAATTTCATAAAACTTTTGGCCCAGTAATTAATTGCCATACATAGATTAATTAGGAAAATATATATTTATTAACTATACATTTAAGCCAAATAAAATAAACAATACGTATTGCAATAAGTTAGGATTTTTTTTAAAAATCTATCTATTCAAAAAAAAATTCATTACCATATCTAGCGTTATTTTATTTGGTTTAATAAAGTTAACAAACTCAATATATTTTCTCAATATATAATATTTCTCTATTGGGGACCGCATCTAGTGATACAGTTGAAATATATTAGTCATAGCAGGACCCACAACTGCATCAGACCCCAATTGGTATGAGATTTTATATCACGGTAAAAATCACACCCATTGGAAAGGAAAATGTTAAATATCGAATACATAAATTATAGTACATTGTTTTCATCAAAAGCATGCAAGAACATTACTTTTGTGTATAGTTTAGTCCTAACCTCTGTATTTATACCAATATCCTCTTTTTTCACACATGTGCTTGAAGCTATGCTTTTGACAACTTCGCTTGAAGAAGAGCCTACTTCAACCATAAAGAAAATCAACTTTAGAAATTAGTAGACTGAAGTTTACATTTTCATTGTATAAATACATATGTGTCTATATAATTAATCATAGACATACACACATATATACATGCGATTGCATATAAACACTGGAAGTACAATTGTGCGCTAATGATATCCTTAAATTAATTAGAGAAATTTCAAGCAGATAATAGTCTTTTGTTATTTGTCTTTATATCTTTTTGTTGAGGAAATTATGGCTATTGACATTAAATGGTGTTATTTAACAAATGAAACTATGAAACTATACATATGTTTTGTATATTGGATCTAAAATCAACTCAAATAAAAAATATTATTTTCTTGTACAAACATTCAAAATTTAATTGAGAACAAAAACCATAAAGACAATTGAAAATTGTAAAAATTAAAAAGAAAGAATAAAATTCTTAAATTAAATCCAAATTGTATGAATCAAACACAATAAGGATCATGCATGATTTACCTCCTATAACAAAGCAGTGATCATTATCCTTGTTGTCCATTTTGAAGTGAATATCTTCAAAACGCTTAACAAATTCTACCCAAGAATCACGAAAATCAAATTTGATTAGTATAATAGTTAGAAGATCAAGAAGCTATTCAAATAGGAAATCTATAAAAAATAATAGAAATATATCTTCACACCCTCAACCATTCAGAAAGAAAACTCACCATCATAAAGTGAATCTCTAATATTTATTACATAATTAACAATAATATATGAGTTTAGTGTGACTGATTTCATTACATACGTTACAAATTTAGAATGTTCCCAAAAAAAATTTAATTTACTAAACCTTTTCTTCTAATATTTTATTTCCATGTGTAGATTTATTGGGAAAATGTATAAATTTATTCACTTTAAATTAAAACCAAATAAAATAATAGTACATAAGGAAATAACTTGTTTTTAATTTTTTTATTTTTCTAGTCAAAAAATGAATAGTTCATTACCAAATGTACTCTTATTTATATAATTAAAAATATAAAGTCAATAAATCCATGCGGATGAAGGTGCAATTAAGTTTATTATCAGTTTCAAATAATCATTTGTATTGATTTGATTTCTAGGAGTGAACATGAGAGAAGAACAAAAATATAAATTCCCTGTAAAAAAAATTCTTAATTTTTGGATTAAAAAAAGAAGAAGGTAACAACTGAAAGAGGGAGGAAGAGAGTGGTTTAGAACCTGGGATGAAAAACGCAGACACTTTGTTTTGAAACACTCACTATTGATTTTTAATTCTTAAAGATGATTAAGAAGATGAATATGAACCTTATTTATAGGTGAAGAACAACTAAAATGGTTAAATGCAAGAAGCCAGGTGTATTACTTGCATCATGCAAGAGGCCAAGTGTATTGCATGCAATAATTTATAATTCTACTTGTCACCTTAGGCACATGAAACTTCCATGTGTCTCACATGCAATGAGGTTGTGTGTCATCCCATTCAACAAGAGAAAGGGTCAAGTATGGGCCCCTCAATGGCTTGGGCTTGATCCGTATTTTTGGCTTATGCCATATGGTCCAAATGAAATGGGTGTTTTTCCTTAGACCCCCAGATAACTATCGAATATGTATTTAGGAGGACTGAACGATATTTTTTTTTGGGGGAGGGGTGGGTCTATAAAGAGACGAATGAAATAGTCATTAAAAATGTGAAGAAATAGTCATTTGTTATCTAGAAAAATGTTATTTGGTCCAAATGAAAATGAGAAAAATCTAACGTGCACCTTCATTAAAAATAGAAAGTGGGGTTATTTGTCCAAACAAAAAGGTGTTGAATGCTAAACTACACCTTCATAAAATACAGTGGGTGTATCCTAGAATTCCCATATATATATATATATATATATATATATATATATATATATATATATATATAAGTATAATAGTTGATGGAAGCTGAAATTAATTGAGTTTTCTCAGTTGTGATTCCTTTTACTTCAAGCGATTTATTTTGAAGGAGGATCTATCCCTCAAATGCAGGTTCCCTAACTTATTTGATTGATTAGATGTTTATTATTGAGTTTAAACTACACTAAGAAATGCATAAATGAAAGCAGAAAAATAAAGTGTGATACAAGCTTATTTGATTGATTAGATGTGTTAATTACAATGCATGAAAAGAGTAATTATTGTGTAACTGTTGACTACTACCCAGACGACATGGTATACTATGCTTAAACCTTCACTTCACTAATTTTACTTATGTTGCGTAATAATTCCCTCGTTGTTGGATTGTGGCGGCCCATGTTTGCCAAGGGAGTTAAACATTGTTTGGCTTCATTCACCTTTCCTTGGCATGATTCATGAAAATATACAAGATTTGAAGTTCCAATAGAGATTGTGTCTTCTCCCATATTCCTCAAAATTCATAGCGCCATTGAGAGCATGGATCATGAGTTTATTGCATCATTGTGCATCCCCACTATGTATTGACTCAGTTATGAGTCTTTCAAGACTGATATTTTGAGTTAATGGTCTTGAGAAAGAATCACCTCCATCACATATACTTCACTCGATTAAGAATCTTCCTCGCATAATCATTTAATTTCTTATTTTTATAGTTCGTCTAACAAGATAATTATTTCTAGTTGTTAATATTAGTATATTCATCTCATATGAATACATTCATAAGTGACGATTAAAGTAGGTGTGACACAGTGGAATGTAGTTGAACTTCACCGGAACATGGTGATGCACCTATAAAGACTCTCAACAACTCAAGTATGTGAGGTTTTCAAAAGCTATGAAGAACATTCTTGGAATGTGTGTGTTTCCCATTTCAAAGATTGTGAAGTATACCATATATCCATATGCGGTTAGACGATTGTTCTCTTAAAAGAGATTGAATACCTTTAGAAATTGATGTGCGGATTAGACAAGTGTACCAAATCGTTTACTAAGTAATAAAGTGATAAGTAGAATATCGTATCCACGAGGATTGTCGTTTCGTCCAACCAATTATCGTTACTTATTTTTACTTGACAAATAAATAAAAGAGTTAAATGGTTAGAGATTTTCAATTTTTATATGTTTGCAACAGAGCAAGTTACCTGTTTTGGTTGTAGAAAAGTAAGCAGCGTTAGGATTCTTCGAATCCCCCTATTTATTATGTTAGATATTAAATAACAGTCATGTCGCGTTTATCTATTCTAGGTAGACTATACAAGTGATGAGGTAGTTGGGACGTTACCAACCTAGCCGGTCGTCAAGCTGCACCTGCTGATCACACGATGATCCTTACATGTGGGGTCTATACTATCTCAGTTGACTAGGTTTATCCCTCCAATATTTGGTTGCACCTGATGATCCTTACGTGCGGGGTCTTTCCACCTCAAAGGTAATTGAAAGCATTGATTTAAATTGGCTTTCCAAGAATAATGTAAGATGACCTACTTTAAAATCTACTGAAAATGACTGAAAAATATACTAAGAATAACGTAAGATGATCTGTCATTAGAAATATTTATGATCTTGTTAAGGGAATTCCCTCTTCCTAACGCAAGTGATAACTTGGTTCCAGATGGACATTCATTCTGCTTGTATTTTACTTGTTTTGTGGCATCTTTGGCCTTGTTCATGATACTACAATAGGTTATGTCGTCACCTATGGGAAGTAAATCCTCATGGGAAGTAAATCTTCATCTAATAGGTATGTTTCCCATCGTTGTCCCTAGCTGAATAGCAAGCCTTTGCATTTGGAGGTACTTTTTAACTCCACTTTATTAGGAAGAGAGGTTATGGATACATTTGGTGTTGATGCTTCTATCCACGCTGATAAGTGGGAGAAATTAACTTGTTTTTATGTTGATACTTTAGCTAAAATGTTAGTGTGATCAAACAATATGTCTATCCTTCAATCACTTGATTATTGTATTTTGAACTTACAAGAAGTGTGCAACAACATGGTTCCTATAGGAGAACTTTTAATTTGGAAATGCTTTTCTTCAAAAGTCAATAAAAGTGAAAGTAGTTTGAGCATTTAGGTCGTTTTATTTTATATTTTTCGTATTTACAAATGGTTGTCTTGTATAGATTTTTTAGGGCATGTGGTTTGATGCCTGTTTATAGGGGTGTAATCTATGTACCTCTTGCCTCTTCGCTATTCTTTCAAGAAGATTGCTTTTCTGACTTTCAATACTTCCTAAAAACACAAGTAAAAGATTAAAATACTTCCAGCGGTAGTTAACTACAGCTGGCTTATAACTAAAAAACACGCCGGCAGTTAACTGCCGCTGGATTTTTTGGTCATTTACTTATGTTAGTAAGACACAATGAATATCAAAAAAGCAACTCTCTTCTTTCAATTTCCTTTATTGGGCTTTAGACTGTTATGGCCTATGTTTAGTCCATTAAGAATGTGTGAATATTTGTTTTTCTCTTAGCTTTTATATTTGTATATCTTAGGGAATGTCACTAGTCGTTTATTCAAAAAAAAACAAAGGAATGTCACTAGTCATATTATCGTCGCTTCCATATCCGCTTGGAAAGTTTCCACCATGATATCTATCATGTGGTATTTCATTTTTAGATGAGTGATGGATGATATTCTACATATCTTACTAATGGTGGGCCTTTTGATGTTGCAGATACATATGGAATTTCAATATACTACTAGAAATTGGACTTATATGGTCTATGTTCATTATTATTCTCAGAAGGTTAACATGATCTCCATGTGTCTCAGTGGGTGGGTGTTGGAGCCTCTAGTAGGGGTGTTTTAAGGAAAAAACTCATCAAATCTAAAGATAAAATTATATGCGGTTCAGTTCGGTTTTTGATTATTAATTTTTAAAAAACGGATCCGATCCGATTCGAATTAATGCGGTTTAATTTTGATCGGTTTTAGATATCCAAATTACAAACTGTAACTTTTTTTATTAATAATAATCTTATAAAATTATGATAAAATAATATGTTCCATACAAAATATAGCATACGATTTATAAAAAATTAATAGTACGGAATAACAATGATTGATTATCTTTGAAACATACGAAATAGAAACATAATTGATTAAATTAAACTCATACGTAGTGTTAATAGAATTAAAAATAAAAATTAATAGCTTAATATAACATATTATACTTATAAAAATGAAAATATGTATTAAAATATTTGTATGCGGTTCGGTTCGGTTTTGTTCGGCTTTGAAAAATCAATCCAAAATCCAATCTAATCCGAGCGGTTTTCACAAAATTTCATCCAAACACATCCAATAATATTCAGTTTTATGCGGTTTTCAGTTTTTTTGGATCGGTTTGCGGCTTTAATTTGGATTAGTTTGAATTTGAACACCCCTAACCTCTACACCCTTAGAGATCTAACCTCTTGTACGGGGCGACAATCTTGTTTGATAATTGCATTTTTTTGTATATAATGCTAAACCAGAGTCCTTGGTTAATTAAGACTTTCTTTACGTCATACTTGACCACACAAGAGTGGTTTTTTTCCTCACTGCCATACTGATTGTTCCTAAAGGATTAATTTAGGCAAGTTCACCAAGTTGTATCAAGTAATAAAGTAGTAAGTTAGCGGAATTTGTTTAAAAAGCCAATAAAATAAAAGATTGAAAGTTGGTTGCAGGGTTTTAATTGTCCTGCCAAATGCGAGATTAGGTTTCTTGATTCATAAGTGTTACAACGATTAGGGAATCCTTGAATCCTCCCCTTCTGTCTTTGTTGGAGTTATCTTGGTTAATTATTAGTTTATGACTTGTCTCTTTAGATTTAAGTAATCAGAACATAACCTCGTGATAAATCAATGGAAGTTTTATTTTAATATCGATGTAATTCAACCAGTTACAATTGTGGTGTTCCCTTAACATGAGTTATAGCCCTAAATTCATATTTAGATTCAATTAAAAGAAATTAATTTATAAACTAGGAAATTTACTGTGGTCGGGTGCAGAAAGAATTAGGATTATCAATCCTAATAATGCTCCATCTACGATATGATATAGAAACAGACATATACAAATTAAACTAGACTTTAGATCATAAAGTGAATAAAAAACTTTATCAATTGAATCCAACAAATAAGAAAGGGTTCATTGTGGAACCCTAATCAAAGAGGTTTAGTTTCACATGGCAACTGACATCATTACAAAACAATAGAAAATATACCATTTAACCCTAGAGAGAACGAGAGGAGGATGAAGATCCTCTGCCTTAAAGCTCTGATGTTTGACCCTTGATTTGTACTTCTAGCTTTATGAATGAATAAAATAGTGTGAAGAGTCTTTATTTATACTACATCATTAGTTAGGGGGTTAAGAGAAGAAAAACAGGGTTTTCCATCTAAAGCAACTTGAAAAGCAAGCAATCAGTACTCCCTGCCCGCACACCAAGTGCATGACGCATGAATTTGGATGGGACCCATGAGGCAGTAGCCAAGGCTAGATCATGCGCAAGGGCGAATGGTCCTAGGCGCAGGGGCACTTATGGAAGCCCCTCATGTGTGAATTATGTAGTTTTCGTCGCTTTTTTTGGCATTCTTCCGTGTTGCAATGCCTTGAAACTTGAAATGAATTTTCTTCACTTTGTATTATGATGAGTGTCGCGGAGCCGTCGAAAACGAATTAGGGGACAAGTTGGTGGGTTTGTGAAAAGACGCCACAATCGGGGTGGATAACGATTCATAAGTCAAGGATACGCCACAACCGGCTATGGAGGTTCAGGTTAATAAGTCGAAAATTAGCGCCACAGGAAACCGATAAGTTAGATATAAGGTTTCAAGAACCAAAGAGAATAACTCTCAATTTTTACTCATTCTAAATCTCTTTTAGTAAATCAAACAAATTACAATTTATAGAGCTTTATCCCAACGATCCCTAATTAATTAAAATAACTTCTAATCTTAATTTAAAGAAAAATTAATAAATGGCGTATTAGCATTACTATTATTTTTTAGATATGATATCAAAACCATATATTCAATTTCAACCAACAAAAACCAATGAATAGCCAAAATAAACTTGACTTTACAGCCTTGTCATGCATGTGTTGGATTCTTCAAACTTCCATAACTAAAGATATTGTGCAATTAGATGATAAATGTTGCTCTGAAGGCATTCAATAGCCAAATGATTCTTCCAATTCCTTCCATTATATTATCCATGACCTATTTCTAATCAAGACCCCATGAAAATTACAAGTAAAAACAATTTTGATTAAAAAACGTGAATAGACCAAAAATGAATAAAATATTCATTTTTGTGTGCATTTTTTTTAAGTTTCCTTCCACATGGTTAGCGAACTCTTGAGCTCATCATATTATCTGAAAATGCCTTCTAAGAAACATTGATCTTCAATCTTCATATCCTCAATCCTCATGTGATGTCTTGTTTTACCGATTTACCTGATTTCTTAATAAAAAGACTCAAAATACCTATAGAGATGCATGATTTCAGATAAAACTGAATTGCAACGACTCAAATGAAAACAATACAAAAAATTCCTCAAACCATTGACAACTCCACTGTATGACTTCTAATTTGCCTTGAAATACAAATAAAATAACTAAAAAGATAGTCAAAATATCATATGATGTTCCATCATCAGTTCGCATATATGCAATGATTATCCTTGATCATTCCCTCATAAGTGTGTCTTGCTGATTGTTCTCTTATTTCAATAAAATCCTATAAAATCCTGGTTGTTACCTCTTTGTTGGACTCCTCATGTATTTCATTACACACGTTGTGTGTGATTTTTTTTGCTTTGTTGTTGTTAGGGCTTCTCGCACATCATGCTCGTGCCACCGCCAATATATTGATGGAAGTTTCTTTCCCTAAACATTATGCCTCCAACAAAACAAGGAGATCATCGGACATGTTTCTTCACATAGGCCCTTGTAAATTTTGATGATCTATCTCTCATGCTATTACTGAAACTTATCATCAAAGGGGACTCAGTTTGCATTAAACTCACACAAGACTTATAATTGAGGTGTGGAAATTTACAAGAATGGAATGGTTATGAGTGAAGGAGACAAACCCATAACATCTCGAGATCTCTCATCGAAGTTGCAAACAATTTGGAAGGCTTTCGGACAATGGAGGTTGATTTCTCTTAGTCGAGGTTTCTTTGAATTTCAATTCACCAATCCCGAAGATAAGATGAAGCCCGGTCAATTGGTACCTATAATTTGTGACCAGGGTTGTTCCACCTCTCAAAGTGGGAACCTGATTATGAAGAAGAGAGTGTTTGGCCACTGTGATCGTGTTCTTATCAACATTGACCTACCAAAGAGAATCTTTGACGAGGTGATGGTGGAGCGTGAAAGATTTGCATTCTATGTTTATATTCTTTACGAAAGGTTGCCTGAGTTTTGTTCTAATTTGCTTCACCACAGAACACTCAGTTTCTCTTTGCAACGTGTTGCACGTATAAAACAAGGAGTATAGGGTGAGAAATTTTTTTTCTACCCTTGAAAAAAATGAAAATTATTTTTATACCCTACTTTTTAAAAAAATTTCAAAAATGCCCTACTTTTTAAGATTCCCTACCATTCCACAACCCCCCCTTGTGGGATACCCTTTTTTTTTTTGGACTTATTATATCCCACAACCCCCCTTATGGGATATATATTTTTTTTTTGGACTTATTATATACCACAACCCCCCTTTGTGGGATACTTTTTATTTTAATTTTTAATTTTTTTAAAATGTCCCACAACCCCCACTTGTGGGTCATTTTCTATTCTTTTCGTTTTTTTTTTGCAATAAAAAATTAAATATAATAATAATATTATTATTAAAATAAAAACAACATATAATAAAATTAAATAAATTACAACTAGATTACTACTGATGCTTAATATTAGGGCAATTTTTACAGGAATGACCGGACATCCTACACACGCCATAACTTCTTGTATATTCCTCAACGTCCATCTCAGTTCTAATGCGAGTAACTTGTGGACGACCTTTCTTTGCTCTTCGCATGGTCGAATCAGGAATCACCTTTGGGCCTACATAATTGGGTCAATACTACTGGTGGTGAACCACGTCGAAATTGATGTTGTATACAACATATACACACTCATTCCGAAACTTTTGATCGACAAATATTTTATAGTCGTGACTAAAGCTAGAACATGCAGCAATGACATGCGAACACGAGAGATGTAACGCCCTGAATTTTCCACAGTCACACCATTTATTTTGCAAGTTGGCCTTGTATTCTCCCATCGGTAATCCTTCTTTATGGTCGATAGTTTCACGAACTGAGAAGGTATACCGATCTCGGTCGAACTGAGTGACTTGATGAATGTTGGATTTAATCACCTCAACCTTCAGAAAATCCATGATAAGAGAATGGTTCGCCGACACTTACCCTTGCTGCTGCCTCATGTCCTCTTTTAGCAAACAAGGCCCCCAACCTGTAGTAGGTCGCTTTCACAATAGCTGTAGTAGGTCGCTTTCACAAGCTCCAATTTGGGTTGCCACTGAATATACCAGGGGACCCAGTCGACATGCGACAATACCATAAATTGAACAAACGGTTCAAGTCATGGTACACATTAAACGGTTATCGCTTTCCACAAGAGAGTGAACATTGGGAAAACCGACGACAACACACTTTACCTCGTCGGCCACCAAGAAGACTATTCCCAACTCCTGCGTATATTCATTGGTTTACAAATGAATGCAATCCCCATGTCAAGATTTCAATCCAAAAGGTACCTGAGGAAGTGCCACAGTCAAATTCAGAGCCGGAGATCGAATCAGAACCACAAAATTACAACAACCAAGAAGAACCAAAGCCAGATGACTTTTGGGAACAAGGATTTCTTTCAACACTACCCAACCAAACTACCAACACAACACAACACACACATGGTTCTATAATGTTTGACTTCCTCAACACCCCCCAACAAAATATTATCCAACAACCACCTTATACTAGCCCAAGGTATGATTATGCACCCCATGATGGGTCAACTTACATTCAAAATTCAATGCAACACACTAGTTACCATGATCCGAACCAAGCTGCCCCATCAAACGCCTCTTACCCCAACTACGACAACCAAACCTACAACAACCAACAAAACAATAACACAATATACATCAACACAAACTACAACCACCCACCAACACCAACAAACCTACTATCCCAATTCATTCCGGGTGATGAGTTTGATTTTGTGAATACTCCTGGTTTAGACGCCGTGTACGGTCAACAGCCTTTGAGTCGTTTGTCATTGAACTCTAACGATAATCATTTTCTAGATGTTGGATGGCCTTCAAGGGAACACGATGTCTCATTGACGCTTGGTCAAAGTAGTCTGATGCAAGCTACTACAAACAACAATGACGAAGACCAAACGGAACCTGAAGTAGTTCATCGTCAACTATCTCGTCGTCAAATAATTCACGAACCACGTAGAAATCCGGATAGGAATGCCCCAAGATCTTGGTGTGGGACATATCATCAATTATAACAATTGTAGTTTTTTTAACCTATTATGTAATTATTATTAATAAATTAATTTTTTTAGAAATAATAATTAATTTTTAGAATTAATTTATAAAAAACGAAAAAAATAAAATAAGCCACAAGTGGGGGTTGTGGGACATTTAAAAAAAATTAAAAAATAAAATAAAAAGTATCCCACAAAGGGGGGTTGTGGGACATTTAAAAAAAATTAAAAAATAAAATAAACCACAAGTGGGGGTTGTGGGACATTTAAAAAAAATTAAAAAATAAAATAAAAAGTATCCCACAAAGGGGGTTGTGGGATATAATAAGTCCAAAAAAAATATATATCCCACAAGAGGTGGTTGTGGGATATACTAAGTCCAAAAAAAAAAAGGTATCCCACAAGGGGGGTTGTGGGATGTCAAAGAATCTTAAAACGTAGGGTATTTTTGAATTTTTTTTAAAAAAGTAGGGTATAAAATTAATTTTCGTTTATTTTAAGGGTAGAAAAAAAAATTCTTATAGGGTGAAGCTGGATAAACCCAAATTGAAGGGTGATTCTTCTTCCTGACCTATTACCATTGGAGATGAACAACCTCAGAAGGAGTTTCCAAAGGAAGTGCACGAAAATATCCCTCCTAAAACCACTCCAAATGATGAAAAAGACCAATCTAAAGAGGACGGACGATAACAATAAAATACGGACGTCTAAGGACCAACATGAGTGTGTGAAAAATGAAGAGGAATGCCAACTAAGGTTAATGATAATGAAGAGCAAGATGATGCTGAGATCCATCATATCATCCTGTAGAGGACGCTCGTAATTAAAGTGTCAAACTTCTAGTGAATGATAACGCCAAAGATCATTCAATTGTGAATGATGTTAGAGTGCAGGGCGAAAGCCACGTTGATCAAGAACACGAAAATCTTGTCAATGAGAATGAACAACCTCTTGATTATGTGAGTTCTTCTAATTTTGAAGTTATACCTGCAACTCAAAATCCAAAAACATATCCGCTTGGTCCGGTTCTTCAAATTGTGGTTCAAAAGGATATAGAAAAAAATTCAGAAAGTCCATTGCAAATTTATGAAAGTCGATACAATAAATTTTGAATAAAATGTTAATTTTAAAATATAAAAAGCCAATCCAAAATGGCTAGCGTCAAGTTGGGAAATAATGTTTTTATCTTTCGATTTTTATTGACAAGGGACGACAAAATAATATAAAAAAAAATTAAGTTTTTTTTTTACTCAGAAAAAATACTAATTAAGTTACATAAAGTTAGAAGAAAAATGTTACATCTAAATACAATAATTTATTATAAAAGATCAAAAGAGAGTTTTTTTACGGTGTACAATATCGTTCCTCTTATTCTTGTATATTGTTCATTTTTTAATGAGATGTAACAAATTGTTTAATTCATAATTTAAATACTTTTATAAGAATGTTGAAATAGTTTAAATGAAAGATAAAGCTGGAAGAAACAATTCAATTCAAAAACATGTATTATAGTTACACGTATACCAAGATAAGATATATTATTTTTTTCACGTAAGTTAGGCTTAACCATGATTTCTTTTAAATAAACTAAATATAATTATACCTACCAAAACAAAAAAGGAAAAACTAAATATAATTATCAATTACATAAACTAAAGATGCATTTTTATCACAATAGTTATCCTTTTGAGGTTGGTAAATTCGAGCATTTGCATGTTAAATATGGCATGTATGATCCTCTTTTAGCGTGAATTTAATTTTTTTTTTTAAGATAATTTTTCATGCCACAAACCGGTCCGGACAGTCCGGTTCAAACCGGGACAAACCCTCCCGGTTTGCCGACCGGCCAGTATGTTTTTTAAAACACCACTGCTAGGTACTTGTATTACATAATATAGATTTCTTCCATCTGAAAGTTTTATTTGTTTTTTTGTAGGGAATCTCTCTCGAAGTTGTTTAAAAACTAATAAGACAAATTTGGTAGCTAATTAACAGATTAGTGAAAATAGTCACAACATAAAATGATCAAATTAGTGAAAATATTTCATATCTAGCTAATTTGTAGCTAATCATCAATAAAATGTTATTAAGCTAAATCACAGTTATTTATAGATGATTTATAATTAAATTTGTGTAGTTTTTTTTTTTATAAAACGTTTTATTGAAATGATACCAAATATGAATCCTTATCCAAATGTGGGGAGAATTGAATGCAACTCCTGCATTTCACATATTCATACAACAAGTAATTCAGTTCCAATGCTTCAAAAAGAAAAGTACGTTCAGTTGCACCTAATCAATTTAAATGTAGTAGCCTTAATCAGTAATACTATAGGCAATCGATGTCCACATGCCCGCATAAACAGTTGCTTGTTCTCAGCGGCCATAAGACAGAAACAGAATAACAAAAGATAGCTGAATTGGATAATGTAACTACCTCAACAACTCAATCATCATCATTCATCATCATCATCATCACTATCTTTCTCTGTTACTCTACCTTTCGACAGTGCTTGTCGCATGGAGCTACCAATCATAGAAAGGATGGGCTGCAACATAGGCGCCAATTGTGTTTGCACAAAAGAAGTCATCGCTGTCTTTACAGCTTCCTTAATATATTCTTCAGTTGGAGCTACAGTGCGGGAGGGACCACCGGCATCTGCATGTGAAGTAGACATGGGTCCACGATTGCCAATAACTAAGCTAGGAGCTTCATAAGCTCTCCTCTTCTTATTATTCATACCAGAAACCTCTGCCCACACTTTTGAATCAAACTCTGGATGCATGGAAAAATCTTCTCCATACTTTTCCAACATCATAGTGTCATATAAATCCTAAAACAGTATATCAAGAATAATTTTACCACATACAAATTATTAACTATATGTAGCATCACAAATATAAATAAATTAATTATGTAGCATCCATATAATAGATTAACTTGTGCATATTTTAAATTAACTTACGATCAATTTCTTTGAGCGCCGAGATATATATCCCCCATCTTTCCTCTTATGAACATGAGCGTAAACATCTCTATAGGAAACTTCTTGCTTCATCTCTTCCTCCTATATTTAACATTTATTAAAATTATAATATAATACATTTTGTTTAGTGGACTGTAGGGGAAAAGCCCAAAATATAAAGCATATAAGTATATTTGTATATGAAAATATTGTATATTATTTATTATTTACCATCCTCTTCTTATGTTCTCTAAAGCTTATCGAGCCTCCGGTGTGCAACGCTGAATCAGGTTTGGCGGCTCTATTGCATCGATTAGCATCTGACTTCTTCGTCCACTCTGGTTTCAACCAGATGTCCACCAAACCATTCCATACTTCTGGCTTCAGTCCTTTGGGCCCATGCCCCTTAGTATCGGCTAAGTTTGTTGAGTTCACATGTCGTAAGGCCGTTTTTCTTGCATTTTTTAAATGATCAGGATAGCGGTCCATGCATGTTTTGTTCCACACTATTCTTGCAATATTGCGTTCAGAATCCGATGCAAAATTGTATTTACCCTGCACCAATATATAAAATAAATAAATTTTCTAAAGATAAAATAAAACAATGCTAGAAAACATAAATACTTACCATGAATTCCTTAAATAACTCGTCCTTCATTTCAATTGGATAATCTTTCCACTTCGCAGCTGGAGTAGGCATCCGTGCAATCACAGTAGATATAATTTCACGGGTAACACTTTGGGGAACAAACCTCCTCCTGCAAGGGATTTAAATTCTAAGTAAGAATTGGTTTGGCAAGATGCCAGTAATATGGTATGGTTTACATAATATGGTATGGTTTACATTGGAGTTGTGCCATCAGCTAGGTTGGCAATTGACAAAGTCTACTATACATCAAATGAATATAAATATATTCATTTGATGCCATGTTGCTTGCTATACTATACATGGTGTGGATGTCATATCCATTTCCATCAGGAAGGAAGTGCCGATTATGTTCATGATTCCACATCTACTTTGCTTGATAGTTCTATCATGTCAGACAATTTATCACTGATTTATTCCAACTGGCATGTGAAAGAGGTAGAAAGCCATAACGATAATTGAAGATTTGAAGTGCATAATTTTATACGGGATTATATTTGTATTTTCAGTGTTATCAAGTACAGCTATAGCGCTTAGCGTAACGAAATTTGAAAAAATCGCTAATAATCTACGTTACACTCTTTAGTACAAAGTGTTGTCAAATAGTGGCACTATAGTACTGTACTGTAGGAAAATTTGAAAAACTTGTTACTTTCCACAATTGACAACACTAGATATATTTTTTCTGGCTGAGAACTTTCGACTGCAAACACTCAGATTAGTGCCATCAGTGATTAGCACTGGCCAGGCAGTATCACAGTATAGAATTCTGCAAATCCCTGACTTCAAGTGCAGAGTTTTCTGTTCTGTACACTAAACATGCATGAGATTTTTCTAATCCACCTTACAAGCAATAAACAACATACAAAGAACAATTAGTATAAAAGTGTAGAAATCATGTGTAACCACAATAGAAATTTGTGATCTACAGCTTTCTCCTACAAAATTGTGTCTCATTGTATTCTACATCACTTAATTTCATCAACCTCTCAAGTCAGATCTCTTCAGTCTAACATCGGCAACAAAAATTATTCCAGCAATATATATTTTCAAGTTCCTCTCTAATCACATGTAACAGTATTTTTAGCAATAAAACAAGCAAGCATGTGTTTTAAAATGGCTTAAGAATACAATTACAAACATTTAAGATACAATTTGAGATGGCATGTCTGAAGCAAGTATACGGTCTTGAGCTAATACATAAGCAAAATTAAAATGGTTTTGGTCCAAGAGACTTACGGGTTAGAGCTGTCCTCGATAGATATAACTTTTCTTCTATCAATACCTACACCAGATCTCCCACTCAAAAGCAGTGAAGTTGGGTCGTTGCCTGGGGGATGAGTTGGGTGTGGGTCAGAATCTGAAGATGCACTGTCCATGCTCCCATGATTGGAAACTCCGGAATTGCCTCCATTAGATTGTTTCACATTATTTGTGTCAGCTACTTGTTGTTGTGTGAGTGATTGCTGTTCAAAACTTTTCTCCCGAATGAGTTCCATCTCTTTATCTTCTTCATCATCATAGTCAGGGTCTTCATTTTCCGCATCATCGTAGTCAGAGTATTCGTCACTCTCTCCGGAACTAACAGCAGTAAATTTCTGCTTATTATTTAATGCAGTAAGCCCCTTAACAAGTCCTTCCTTTGGCATCTTGTTCCTGTCATTCTTCATACCTGTAAAACAATGCAAGCTGTTAAATACCACATGCCAAGTGCCTGTAGATTATGCCAATCATATACTTAAAAGAAATTATATATATCATGTTGGAGATTTCCAGGCCTCACAGCTCACCACACCTTGACATATATATTGTGAGTAGAAGATTAAGTACAGAAATGAAAGGCTAAGCTTAACTCACTCACCCATTGTGGCAGAAGTATCACCTCTGTGAAAGAATGTGGGGTGAGCACTCTGCCAGCTACCATAGTCGGCTGCAGCACCTTGAAGTTTCAGGATAATAAAAAATACCATTACATAATTAGAGCAACGGAAAATTACCGCTGTGCAATTCTAAGCTTATGAGCCATTATGATAAAACAGAAATAAAGGAGAAAACAGGGGAAACATACAAGACAATAAATAAACCAGTGATAAATTTGATCACATGTTCCACTGTCTTAAGTATAACAGTTTTTCTTCATGTTATTTGATTACAACAAAAGCATGAAGGCAAAAACTTGCACATCAACATATGCCATTACAGCCAGCAACAAGCACCATATGCAAGCATTACATAAAATGAAATACCTGGGGAAACCAAAGTATGTGCAGCTGCTGCTGGTGAATCAATGCATGATTGAGAAGGCCCTTGTGGATCACTACGACCTCTTCCGCGACCACGTTTAATTCCTCTACCACTGATTGTCATGTTAAATGTATTTATATATAACTTGGTCTAATTTTTATGAATATATTATGAAATATATCAATATAGACACACTACAGCTTCTACAAATGCATGGCAAGAACTGTATAAGTTTTTTGTTTATTTATTTCTTGATAAATCAGCCGTCCCCACTTAGTGGAATAAGGTTTGGTTGTTGTTGTTGCTGTTGTTGTATTTCTTGATAAATCAAACCATAAACGATCAAGCAGAAAGTGACAAATGACTTACGGGTTAGAGATGCCCTCTACAGACAAGTCCTTTCTCCTATCAGCTTCTATATGGGATCCTCCACTTGATGGCCTCACATTGTTGTAAAGTCCAAATCTGTCTCCAATAAATTTTGTCACGTTATTTGCAATAGCTGCTTGCTGCTTGAGTAATTGTCGTTCATAAATTTTCTCCATGATGAGTTGCATCTCTTCATTTTTACCATCACTAAAACCATAGTATTCATCGTTATGTTCAGAATTAAAAGCAGTAGCTTTCTGCTTATTATTTAATGCATCAAACCCCTTAACCAGTCCCTTCCTTTGAACACTGTTATTATTATTCTGAACACCTGTAGAACAAGAAATAATGAGATCCACATATATGCCTCATATGCAATTACATCATGTGGCAAGCACCATATGCAAAGTGAAATACCTGGGGATGCTGAAGTATGTGCTGGTCGTGGTGGAGGATCAATGCACGATTGGGAAGGCCTTGGTAGATCACTACAACCTCTCCCTTGACCTCGTCTAATTCCTCTACCTCCGGTTGCCACACTAATATATTTATATACAACTTCGTCTTATTTTTATGAATATATATTATGAAATATAGCAATACATACAAATTACAATTTCTACTTATGCATGGCAAGTACACTACATGTTATTTGTTTTTTTTAGGGTCTTACTAACAAATGTCCTCAGGGCACATGTTAAGGAACCAAATACAGGAATATTGTCTTGAAAAGAACAATATTTTAACTTTTAAGGAATTGAATACACCACTTTCAAGACAATATTTATATTGTTTTTATTCCTTAATATGCGCCTCTAGAGCAATTGATAGCATTTGACTTTTGTTTTTATTTGCAAATCAAACCATAGATGATCAAACAGAAAAGAAAAATGGCAAGTAATCAGCGACTTACGGATTAGAGATGCCCTCAACAGATATAACTTTTCTTGTGTCAGCTTCTACATGATATCCCACACTTGATGACCTCACATTGTGGGAAAGTCCAAAATTGGATCCTATATACTTTTCCACATTATTTGCATTTGTTGCTTGCTGCTTGTGTAATTGTGCTTGAATAGTTTTCTCTGAGATGTGTTCCAATTCTTCATCTTCCCCAACATTATTGGTGTAGTGTTCGTCATTTTGTTCAGAACTAAAAGCAGTAGATTTCTGCTTACTATTTAATGTATCAACCTCCTTACCCCGTCCTTTCTTTTGAATTCTATTCTTGCCATTTTTGACACCTGTAGAACAAGAAATGGGGAGCTCAACCAATATGAATGATATGCAATTACAACATGCAACAAGCACCATATGCAAACATTTATAAAATTAAATACCTAGGGTAACCGAAGTATGTGCTGGTGGTGAATCAATGTACGATTGAGAAGGCCCTGGTAGATTACTTTGACCTCTCCCTCGACCACGTCTAATTGCAACACCTCTGATTTCCATATTAAAGATATTTATATACAACTTGGTCTAATTTTTGAGTATATTACGAAATATATCAATATATATAAACTACAGTTTCTACGAATGAATGGCAATAACAAGTTCTTTGTTTATTTTAGGGTATTGCTAACAAGGGCCCTCGTGACACATGTTAAGAAACGTATATTGTCTACAAAAGAACGGTATTGTAACTTTTAAGGAATTGAATACACCATTTCCAACTATTTTCGATTTCTTAACATGGGCGGCTACAGAACTTGTCAGCATTTGCCTTTTTATTTCTTGGTAAACCAAACCTTAAATGATCAAACAGAAATGAAAAGCAACAAGTGACCAGTGACTTACGGGTTAGATATGCCCTCTACCGGTATAACTTTTCTTGCATCAGATTCTACATGACATCCTACGCTTGATGACCTCGCATTGTTGGAAAGTCCAAAATTAGATCCAATTAACTGTTCCATATTATTTGCATCAGTTGCTTGCTGCTTGTGTAATTTTGATTGACAAATTTTGTCAATGATGAGTTGCAATTCTTCATCTTCACCATTATTGCTGCAGTTCTCATTATGTTCAGAATTAAGAGCAGTAGATTTCTGCTTATTATTTAATGGATCAACCCCCTTACCCCTGCCTTTCTTTTGAATTCTATTCTTGTCATACTTGACACCTATAGATTAAGAAATATGAAGATCAACAAATATGCATCATATGCAATTACAACATGCAACAAGCGCCATATGCAAGAATCTATAAAATTAAATACCTGGAGAAACTGAAGTATGTACTGGTTGTGGTGGTAGATCAATGGACGATTGAGAAGGCCATGGTGGATCACTACAACCTCTCCCTTGACCACGAGTAATCCGTCTACCCCTGATTTCCATGTTAAAGATGATTATATACAACTTGGTCTGATTTTTATGAGTATATTACGAGATTATCAATATATACAAGATACAGCTTCTACAAATGCATGGCAAGAACTCCACAAGTCCTATTTCTATTTCTTGGTAAATCAATCAAACCATAAATGATCAAACAAAAAAGAAAAACAGCAATTGGCAAGTGACTTACGGGTTAGAAGTGCCCTCTAAAGATATAACTTTTTGCCTATCAGTTTCTACATGGGATCCTCCACCAGCTTCAATACATTTTTTTGAATTATTTGCATCAGTCCCTTGTATCCCTTGTAGTTGTTGTTGAAATTTTTTGACGAATTGCATTTCTTCACCTTCACCATCATTGTAGTTGTTGTCTTCATCATTCGCTTCAGAATTGAAAGGAGCAAATTTCTGCTTATTATTTAGTGCATCAAACCCCTTTACTGGTCCTTTCTTTTGAATTCTGTTCTTATCATTCTTGACGCCTGTACAACAAGAAATAGTGAGATCCACATACTGGCTGCAAAGATAATAGTTCACAAAGTTGAGAAAATTTGTTTGAAGCCACCGGTAATGGGTGACATAAATAAACTTCTACAAATGCAGAGACACGAGTTCACAAATTTCAGAAAATTTGTTATTCCAAACTAAGCATTTATAAAAGTCATTACCTAGGGAAGTGGAAGGTTGTGGTGGATCACTGCGACCTCTCCCTTGAGCACGTTTAGATCTTCTACCTCGGACTACCATGTTATGATATCTAGAAGCAACTTGGTCTTATTTTGATCTATATGTTAAAAAATCATTATTGTTTATTGATGCTCATGTACTAGAGAAATGAATTTGATAATAAAAAGACAGAAAAATGGTAGTAATAACAAATAAACTTAAATTGCATGTATAATTTCAAGAGGCAAGGTTACAAACTACTATTTGAATCTGAAACATATAATTCTCATGTGTAGTTTGTAACCTTGCCTGAACCAAGGCTACGAAACATTGTGGGTTCTTGTTCCTGCCTGAACCAAGGCCCAACCCAACATATGTTCTAAGTGGCACTTTCTCCAAGGCCCATAAGGACTATGGTATGGACCTTAGGCAGGACCGCACGAAAATAATGACCCCTGGAAGAGATCTAGACCCTTCTGTCCGGATCCAAGGCCATCCTCTCATCATCTGTTCACAGTTGTCCCTTGAGGACTACAGCTGTCTCTCAAAGAACAGCTGTCCAGGTCAAGGTTCAAGGGACAAAACCCGAAACCTACACTATAAATACTAGCTCATTGACACTGGGTCAGATACGCTCACTTTTACCCTAAAGTACCTATCATTCCACGACGCTTACTGATTTGACCGTTGGAGTGTGTGCACGTAAACCACCCTCATTCACCCACACATTTAGTACAAAAGGCTCATTTAAGTGAAGACTTGTAGTGTATATATCTAAACAACCTACAACACCGCATGCGATGTTTTGTTACCGAACCACAAACTTCAACACCGATATGCATCCACAACGATCACACAGTCATAAACCTAACAGACTCATTAATACATCCATGGCTTGAAATATCTATAATAAATCCTAACTTTCAAAATGCATCCGGATGAACGCATTAGGCCCAAAAGGGTAGTTCATAAACCCTTGTGGTTAGGGTTTAGGTTTGTTTTTTGTTTTTGAAAACTCTGTATCCGACTTAAGAGGGATTCAATCCCACCGTCCACTTACATGTTCCATCTATTTGAGTTTTATGAAGAATCAAAGTTAAAAGTGATTTTCTATGAAAATGTATTTTTGCAATTAGCGATAAAAACGATAGAGAGATGAAATTTGAAGAAATAAAGGAAGAATGTTGAAAACAGAGGAGTGTAGAGATGGATACCAGATCTGAAACTCCAAATTGAGTTCTTCAAAACGGAGAGATGACGAGACCGATCGGAGAATCGAAAGCGATAGCAAAAGACGAGTGTTGTAGTTAATCCCTAGCCTTGTACCCGAAATAATTTGTAGCCAATTAGTTAATCCACTAATAAAATTGGTAGCAATTTCATTCACCAAAATAAATTTGTAGCAATTTTTTATTTTTTTAAAATGGAATTTTAGCAATTTTAATGACTAAAAGACTAATACCTCAAATTCGTCCTTGAATTTTAAAAAATCGGTCAAATTCGTTCCTGAATTTTGCAAAATAGCTATTTAGTCCATGAATTTACAAAATGTCAATCAAATCAGTCCCTCCGTTAAGTTGGACTGTTAACGGAGGTGACGTGTAACGTTAACCTCCTACAAGGCTTAACACGTCAGATGTCACGCAAGCAGGGACCAAATTGATTGATTTACAGAAAATTGTCAAAGACCAAATTGATGGATTTTCAGAAAATTGTCAAGGACCAAATTGATTGATTTTCAGAAAATTCCCAACGGCTCTTTCTTCCCCAAATATATAAATTTGAAACCCTAATGTTATAATTTGTCACCTAGAGTTCAAAATCCCCCAAAATTCTTCAATGAATTGATGTCAATGTTCTTCCCTAATTCAAAAAACTTAAAACCCTAATTTTTTGGATTCAATTCGAAATCCAAAAATCAGTGGTTATTGTTGAAGATTTGATATTCAGAAATGATGGGTGGTGGGCGTATGAGCAAAAACAGCTACTCCCACAACTTCATGAGTACAAGGACAGCAGGAAGACCTAAGAAGAACAGGAGAAAGGATGGCAATGAGGAACCTATTGGTGGAAGATGAGGACTGATAGGACATAACTCAAGAAGTTGTGCAAAACAAGGTGTGGCTAGGAGACCAAATGATTGGATTGACATTGAGCCTGAAGAACAAGTACAAGGTAATGTGGCAGGTGTGGAAACTGTTGTTGAGAATGTTGCTACTGATAATGGACCTGCAACTGTTGTTGAGAATGTTGCTACTGATAATGTACCTGTAACTGATGCAGTTTCTAGACAGGTATGACTTTATCCAAAATATGAATCGATTTGAGACATACTGGCATAATTTGAGGACTAATTTGATGGATTTTGTTATAATTTAAGGACTGATATGATTGATTTTATTTGCAGAGAATGGTTACAAGGAGATGTGGCATGAGAGAACCAGTGATTTCAAATGACATGCATAAACAAACACCACTGAGGGGTCCTACTCCACAAAATTCAACTGCTCTTGGAGTTATTAAAGTTGCAAATCCAAATTACGGGCCATCCGCTTCTACTCAACCCCAATACATGGAGTTTATCCCAACTCCAGGATTTCCAAAGCATTGATGCTTGTTTAAGTTATGCTTTTGGACTAGTTTAATTATT
>Ga0228710_1003579_pt1 | contig 24662 bp, 35 predicted proteins | sample MedpolnodulmetaG_FD_177995 | JGI IMG/M metagenome (GOLD analysis project Ga0228710, IMG submission 177995) | Root nodule microbial communities from Medicago polymorpha collected in Santa Monica, California, United States - pink nodules | ecosystem: Host-associated > Plants > Roots > Nodule...
AAAGAGAATTAATAAAAGATGGAATTTTAAAAGATAAAAGTAAATAAAAAATAAAGATAAAGAGAGAAGAGGGTCCGAATCGGAACAAAAATGAGGTATTTTAAAATACCTCTCTGCCGAATTTTTCTCTGAAAAGTCAGATAATATTCCGGATCAGAGGGTATATGAATGTAGGGTGTTAGGTCAAAAATTGGGGTATGACAGATGCCCCTATTTAAGTTTCTTCGTCCGGAAACTTGAAGATGAAATCTTTGATTTGACAGACCGAAGAGACTTAAATACAAAAGTACACCAATTTTGACCTAAGCCGTTATGAATGCTTGTGATGTAATTATGAATGCATGATGGCAAATATGATTTGATTTGAATGGGAAGGAACAATGGGATACCCAAATTCGTTGAAGAAAGAGGGATCTGACTCTGCTAGGGGATACTGTAGTTTCACTGGGGAAAATGATTGCCCACTATCATATTTAGTGACAACCCTTGACCAGACACACTGGGGGATGACATCGGTAGATGACAATTTTTTTTGAGAAAGTTGAAATTGAGTGACGCCTCGTTATCCGACATACTGGGAGATGACAGTGTTAAGAAAATAGAACTTGAGTGACCTTCCGTAATCCAACAAACCGGGGAAAGACACTTGTTTGATATTCCGTAATCCGATAAACCGGGGAATGAAACTTGTTTGATATTCCGTAATCTGATAAACCGGGGAATGAAACTTTGTTTGATATTCCGTAATCCGATAAACCGGGGAATGAAACTTGTTTGATATTCCGTAATCCGATAAACCGGGGAATGAAACTTTGTTTGATATTCCGTAATCCGATAAACCGGGGAATGAAACTTTGTTTGATATTTCGTAATCCGATAAACTGGGGAATGAAACTTTGTTTGATATTCCGTAATCCGATAAACCGGGGAATGAAACTTTGTTTGATATTTCGTAATCCGATAAACTGGGGAATGAAACTTTGTTTGATATTCCGTAATCCGATAAACCGTGGAATGATGATTTTTGATAATGATGTGAAAGATTGAGTGACATCTCGTTTTCTGATGAAGCAGGGGATGACACTTTTGGGAAAATGAAAGCTAAACTCAAGATGTCCATTGTTTAGGACTGACCACTTGAAAAATGAAAAAAGGTAAACTCAAGTTGTCCATTGTTTAGGACTAACCACTTGAAACAAGACAAAAGATAAACTCGAGTTGTCCATTGTTTAGGACTAACCGCTCGAAACATGACAAAAATAAACTCAAGCTGTCCATTGTTTAGGACTGACCACTTGAAACATGACAAAAATAAACTCAAGCTGTCCATTGTTTAGGACTAACCACTTGAAACATGACAAAAGATAAACTCAAGCTATCCATTGTTTAGGACTGACCGCTCGAAACATGATAAAAGTAAACTCAAGCTGTCCATTGTTTAGGACTGACCACTTGAAACACGACAGAAGATAAACTCAAGCTGTCCATTGTTTAGGACTGACCACTTGAAACGATTTGAAGACTGAAACGAAAGGATACGACCAAAAAAGACTCTAGGTGACTAATGCAACCATGTATGAATTGATATTGTGTATGTGTTATGTATGCATTAATGCGTGAAAGTAATAATGTATGAATGTATAATTGTACGAATGAATATGATTTGTATGACTGTATAGACTGTAGAGGACTGTACAACTGTATAATTGCAAATGATAGGTGAACTCGATGAAACGAGACAAAACAGGTAAGATGGGAGGCAGAGTGATATCGCAGTACAAACACTCGGCAAACTTCCTTGGAGATGACATTATTGTGGACAAATTGAGCCGCTGACGGGGTAAAACTCGGTACAAGGTAACAATTGATGTCTCTTGGGGATAAAGCTCATTGTTGACCCAGAGTCTAGAAGAAGTTGCCATTTGTAAATCGGCACAGAGTGTTTTTTCCATTGGCGCGCCTCAGCAGTCATGCTTTTTTGTCTTATTTTTCTTTGTTTTGAAAATCCCTAACTTTTGCCTGGATCGCCCTTTCAATCCACCGGGAGTATATTCCTTTTTTATGCCCCTAATTTTTGCCTGGACCGCCCTTTCGGGTTTTCAGTCCACCGGGACGCTCTCTATTGCCTAAGTCGCTTTTTTAGGTTTTCGACTTAGCGAGCTTTCTTTTTTTGATTTTTTTCTTTTTTGTATTTCTGGATCATGACTGCATCTTGCTCAAAGCAGAGGTCCTCTCCAGAGTGCTTAGCCATGTTTCTTTTCCGGAGTGTAACCGTTCTCGAGGCGAATGCTGATGTATGCTTCAACTACTCATGAGTTCAAAGAAGGTGTGTTTGTTGTTCAGACTTTTCAAAAAAGATGTAAAAAAGTTTTGTATTTTGAAAAAAAATTGCTTCAAGTATTGCCATCAAAAATAGAAAGAAATTATGCAAATAGAATAAATGAGAGTTCCAAATAAATGGGCACATGCTCAAATTTGATGAATTGGGTGGTAACCTGCCAATGGTGTGGCTCCATAGATCTTTGAAATTTTTTGAAAATGGTAAATATATGGGGAGGGTACATTGAACACGTATAACCGCTATTCTCCCTAACAACTTTGAAGTGCCCCTGTTTCGATGCTTTGATCTGCAGATGCTTTGAATCGGAGGTCTTCTGATATTTGGATGCCCCAAGTGGATCGTGTCTGACTGATGCAGTTACTTTGTCATGATCCTTAACTTTTGCATAGATCGCCCTTTTTGGGTTTCAACCTATCAGGATAATTATATTTTTTTTGTCTCTAACTTTTGCCTGGACCGCCCTTTTGGGTTTTCAGTCCACCGAGACGCTCATTTTTGCCTAAGTCGCTTTTTAGGATTTGCGACTTATCGAGCCTTTGTTTTTTTGACAGAGTATTTCTTGACTGCATCGGCTTTCATAGGACGTGCAATTTTTCCACCATCCATAGTTGTAAAAGTCATTGCACACGAGCCTTCATAGTTAGGCGTCCACTTGCCCTTGGAGTCAGGTTGAAAAGATAGTGCCTCTTTTGGGCACAAAGTCTCCTTCTTGAATTTCATGGGGACGAACCTTCTTGCTGGAAGTTTGTTTTGAACTTCTTTTGATATAGTTGTACAAGGTCGTCATGTGTTTTAAGTTCAACCAAGCTTGGACTTTAGCATAACTCCTGTTGACGGGACTTCGACTTCCACGGGAAGCACTACTTCCACGTTGTATATTGGGGAAGGAGAGGGGGTTGCCCCTGTTGAAATGTGTACTAAAGTACGATATCCATGTGAGGCAACGGTAACATCTCATGCCAGTCTTTGTAAGTGAATGCCATCTTCGAGGCCATCCTCTTGATTTTCGCTTGCAGCTTCGATGGCTAGAATGCCCCAGTATGCGAGAGATCTCATCGGGAATATCTTCATTCATGTCTTCTTCAGCTTTGGACACAAGGAACTCAAAGTTGGAAGAGAGTACATGATCAATGTGTTTAACGGGTTTATTAATGCATGATTTGATTATTGATTTTGACAAGTATAAGTTATGATTATGCAGATATTTGAGAATGATTAAAAAAGAATTTTTGGTTTTTTGTATTACCATTTTTCCAGAAAAAGCACAAAATAAGGAAACATAATCAGGATCAAAACGATTTTTTTTTAATGATGAAAATACTTGAAGAAAAAAGCCCTGCACAAGTTCGCTTTCGTCTCGGGCAGGACGAAAGGATATTTTGAAAAGTAGTAAATAACAAATAAAATTACTTGAACAGATGAATAGTAGAAGGAACATCAAAAGCGGCCCAATTGCAGCTAAACATTCGGATTCAAGTCTGGGAAGGTCAGGATGTTGTCTTCAACTAAATCTTGAACTGCATTCTTCAAAGTGTAACAGTGCTCAACATCATGACCAAGTGCCCCTTGATGAAAGTCACATGAGAGGTCGGCTCTAAACCGTGCTGGAAATTTTTTAGGCACCGGAGGAGGTGGTCTAGTTTGGACAAGATTCCTCTCAAGCAAATCGGGAAGCAGCTCCGCATATTTCACGGGAATTGGATCAAACTTTGTCCTTGGAGTCTGTCGAGGCTGTTGTTGATATTGTGGAAATTGGGGCTGATAACCCGGATTTTGAACAGCATTGGTGTCTGGCATAACAGCGGCAGTAGGGTGATAAACCGGATATTGTTGTTGAGGCCCACCATTCACCATACTCATTTCTTGGTCTTTCTCCTCAGAACTGTCAGTGGGATTACTTTCTCTGACCAAACGTCCTTCTCGGACTCCTTCTTCAAGACGCATACCCACGGTCATCATCTCTGCGAAGTTGCTGGGCGCACTTGCAACCATATTCTCATAATAAAATTGATCCAGAGTCTTTAGGAAAATCTTAGCCAACTTTTTCTCTTTCAGGGGTGGACAGACCTGTTCAGCGAAATCTCTCCAACGTTGGGCATAAGCTTTGAAGGATTCATTATCATTCTGGGTCATGGCCTGCAATTCGTCTCTGTCTAGGGCCAAGTACAAGTTATAGTTGTATTGCTGGACGAAAGCCTCGCACAAATCATTGAAATTTTTGATATCAATCCTGTCTAGACCCATGTACCATATCAGTGCCGCACCAATCAAACTATCTTGGAAGCAGTGGATGAGGAGCTCATCATTATTAGCCTGTGCAGACATCTTTCTCACGTACATCACCAGATGAATCTTAGGGCAAGTGTTTCCTTTGTATTTCTCAAAATCAGGGACTTTGAATTTGGGTGGTATCACGATGTTGGGAACTAAGCAAAGATCAAGCACTCTGGCCAAACAGTTCTTTTCCACGAAGAGTTTTCAATTCCAGTTGTATTCTATCAAACTTTTCTTTCAGTTCATCTATCCGGTCGTATGCAGCCACACTTTCTGAGTGACAGGTGGGTTCTTGGTCTTGCTTAACAGCGCAGATCAAAGGAGATGAGTAAGTCATAGCAGCTCGAGGGAACAAAGGGCCTGGTTGAGTAATATGTGTTATCTGTTGCACAAAAGGAGCTTGAACCTTAGAGACACCAGGACAAAATACTTCACTAGAACTTAAAGGTGTGCTCCAGAGATAACCTTCCAGCATAACATGTTAAGGAGTATTAGCAAACACTGTTGAAATCGGGGTAGTGGAAGCAACCGTCTGAGCTTAAGTGCTGACAATAGGAAGAGATAATGGTTGACTCTGTGCCACCGTCGACAAAGATACGAAACCCCTCAATATCTCATTTTCGAATCGGAGGGTTGCCACCTCTTCACGAAGCTTGTGGTTCTCTTGTTCAAGATGATCCATTCTGATTTGCCCGAGTGTTGTAGATGCGAGTAGACTTGTAGAGAATACGTTGGGCTACTTTGAAACGGGTTGACCCTTTTTATGGAAAAGAAAACTTTGTGAGACTTAGACTTTGAAATTGTGAAATGCAACATGATGCATGATGTTTAAGCAAAAATGGTAATTTTTTTGAAGGGCTTATCGAAATGAATTGTAAACATTGCAGAGGAACATTATTTGAAAATTGTGAAGTTATTGCAATTGGTTCCCTTTTCAAAAGTAAGAATGAAACCAAGGAAAAAGTTCTTAACAAAAGCTAAAGCCTAGTTAAGATTTTTTTGAAGTTATATTTCTTGGTGTTCTTTCTTAAGAGTTCTGTTCATCTGTGATGTTTGCAAAAAACTTGTCTAAATCCTTCGATATTTGATGGAAAAAGTTGTTTATGAATGAATGCATGTATGCATGAATATGCTAAAGAACGGAGAAAACATGGTGAAGTTGAGGTCCATAATGTTGGAGTCAAGGGTACATGCGCCATTTGGTAAGGACTATGGTTTCAAATGTACCTGTATCACGGGTTCTACCAAGTTCCCAAAGTTTTTAACCACTTCTGAATATTTATCGGGTGACGGGAGTACTCCCATTCCAATTATATCCGCCGGAAAGTCTCATTTGGGTGTAGTATCGCGTATCAACCAATTCAAGAGTACTCTCGATTAGCCACCGCACTACGTCCTAAAAAGCCAAGATGGGTTAAGGGTAACTAAAGGTTCTCAACTTCGACGGTCACTTGAAAATAGTAAGCCAAACATGAGTACTCATGTTGACATGATATACTTCCAAGATCCCTCCATTGAGTAGGATCATATCACATGTGCCAAAACCGAAGAGTACTCTTGGCTTGGGACTATGATTATACCACCGTCCTATCTTAAATTTCTCTCAAGTCCGGGTGTAGGACTTATCTCACCACTCACGTTAGAAGAAAGAAGAAAGACGAAGGAAGAAGACATATGTACACGTATTTCCATCTTTTATTTTTTGATTTTAAGCAAGTTATAGCACAACGAATTTAAATAAAGCCAAGTTAGGCTCAACCCTCTTACGGGGGTCCCCAGTGAAATCGCCATTTCTGTCGCGTCAATTTTTGAAAATCAAGGCTATTTGGTTAGCTTTTGACTCACTAATTTTTTCACGACTGAACATTTAATTTTTTAAGAAAAGGGGAAAAAAGTTCAAACTACCCCTTTGAAAAGATTTAGGGTTCGGGGGTTAGTTATATTTAGGGAACTATAACTTGCTTGTTTTGAAAAAAGGAATTAAAGTGGTAAAGGAAAAAAAGACCTATTTATCTACATTTCTTTATCGATTTGGAAGGACGATTGTCATTTGCCTACGTACCCGTGAGGGATCAAAACCTCGTAGTTTGGGGTAGAAATTGAAGTTTGATTTGTTTTGTGTTTTTTATTAGTTTTGAAAAAGGTTTTAAAATGAAAAGCCAAATGGCAAGTAAGCTTGTTTGTGTTTTTTAATTTAAAAGAAAATAGACTCGAAATATGATTAAGTTGATTTAGAATTTGATTAAGAAAAAAATAAAATAAAATAAAGGGATCACTTGGTTTTGGAACCAAGGTTTATTATGAAAAGTTTTTTTGTTTAATTGATTGATTAAAGCATGCAAATAAACTAACGGGGCAATAAAAAATAAATGCACGTGGACTTTTGTGGTGACATTGGATCACCACAAAGTCCCTAATAATGATATATAAAGCGATTACTAAAACACACACACACACACTATTTTTCTCATTTATGTGTTACATTTGACCTAATTACATACTAAATCTATGCGATAAAAAGAATAAATGACGGGAAATAAATATGCATGATGATATGATAAACAAAAAAAAATGCATAAAGAAAATAAAAAAAATAATAAAAAAAAATAAAAAAAAGGAAGTAAAAGAGATGGGGGATTCAAAATGGGCCGTTGATTTGATCAACGGCCCTAATCAGATCAAGAGACAAAGCTGCAAGCTGTTGGATTGGAATCAAAGGGTTGAGGAGGCGAGGGTGCATGGTAAGACATACACCCGTGCGCACTAGATCACAAGGTTATGTAAATAACCTCACCGTCCCCCACTTCTTCATTTCCACATGTTTTTTTCTCTCTCCTACTTCATGTTCTCTTTTCCTTCTCTTTATCGCATGGCTTCTTCTTCTTCGTTTTTCTTTCTTTTCTTTTTTTTGATTTTTTTCAACACAAAAAACAAAAACTAATTAAAACTAAGAACTAGAGAAAGAAGGAAAAAAAAAACTACCTTTGTGTGGGTGTTTGGATGGGTTCGGATTTAGTACCGGGTCAGATTCACAAACTGTTTTTTTTTGTGGCTTATGAGTGTGGTGGTTTTGGATTGAATTTGTCTGATGTGTGGGTTGGATTTCAGTTCTGAATACGTGGGTGTTGTTGATTTGTGTTGATGATTCGGCTGTATAGGAATGGTTTGGATTGAGGGTTGTTAGAATTTGAGGCTTGTGATTTTGATTTGTAACTTTGTGACTTTGGGTGTTTGGATTCGAAACTGTAATTGTTGTTGTGGCTGGAAAATAGTGATTGAGAATGAGGGTTCTTCTGTTGTGTTGTGCGTGATGATGAAATTGGCTCCTCCTTGTTTTGTGCTTTTTCACCTCTTTCTTTTAAAGCCAAATTCACATTTCAGAAATGGAAATTGGTTTAAACGAAATTGATGTGGTTTGAAAGCCATTGATGATGAAAAACGCCTTTGACGAGAAAAGGAAAGAAAGATTGGACTTCAGGGAAAATGTCTGTAATTGAGGCGTGTGGGCACTATTGAGAAATTTTTTTGGGCAAGGACACTTGTTTTGTACTCATTGAGTTTTTTGTGGAATTTTGGACAATTAGTAAAAAAACTAAAATAAAAGTGATTAAAGTAAAAGGATAAAAATAACTAATTAAAAAAAGATTACAACTAAATATTAAAATTAGAATTAAAAGAGAATTGATAAAAGATGGAAATTTAAAAGGTAAAAGTAAATAAAAAAAAACTAGAAATAAAAATAAAGAGAGAAGAGGGTCCGAATTGGAACAAAAATGAGGTATTTTAAAATACCTCTCTGCCGAATTTTCAAGGAAAAGTCAGAGACTATTCAAGAGCAAACGGTGTATGAAAGTAAGACCTTAGATAAAAAATTAGGGTATGACATTTGGGCAATGGGAACTGTGAACTTGAAGCTGGGGGTGTTACGTTTATTTGAATGGTCAATGGATCTTGATATGCATAATCAGAGAAATACACATGCGTAAGTATGGATCCGATTGATGGCACTGCCACAAGAATATTGGATGGAACGTAATCTACGTGAAATTGCTAGTGCGGTTGGCACGCCTCTAATTCTTGACAATGCAACCTTGAAAATACTTTTTGGACACTATGCACGTATATTAGTCGACATTGATTTTTCCAAAAAGATTTTTCACGAAATTCTCGTCGAACGGGAAGGTGGTTCTTATCCTGTGGAAGTCGTTTATGAACGGATTCAAGATTTTCGTTCGCATTGTCGGACACTTGGACATGATGTTACAAACTGTTGTTGGTTGTACCCAAGGAAGGAAGACATGTCTAAGGATAAAGTTGCAAAAGGGAAGACACATATACCAGCCAAGAAACCTCAGTGGGTGCCTATTAAAGAGAACCCCTATGGTATAGGTTCATCCATTGCATTTGCAACTCCTAAACCTACCGAGCCACAAATCAGTTCGACTGCTGCTGATGGTTCTACTTCTGCGGCTCCAGCACTAGCTCAGATACCCCCTGCGTGTCTGAGGAGATTCCCCAAAGCTCTTTGCCTTCGTGCTCAGTGTTGGAGTTAGCTTCTTCTGTTGATGTGCACGCTGACGTGCTTTTGGATGATGTGGAACAAGTAAACTCTGAATCGCGGGAGGAGTTGGTGATACCCTGGATTCAGAATGCACCTATGATGCATCCATCCTCAGATACCCATAATGATGAGCGTTCTTTTAATGTTGATTTGGAGGCCTCCGCTTATGCTAGGGTGATGTCACAGACTCAACATGATGTAGCGCATGATGACGTGCAAACTAGTCCCCTTGTTGTTAGATCCATCCCTGACGACGGCGCCACTTTTTTGGAAATGGAGCGCCTTGCTTAGAACACCAATTACACGGTTGAACATTCGGGGACTGATGAGAATGGCGACAGAATTTTGACTGTTTATGAACCACATAGCAATCCGAATGTGCAGCACGACATGAAGCTCTGGATGCGTGTTCATGAATATGACAAAGCTAATGAAGATAGACCTTTCACTTTGGTCTTATCTCGGAAACAAAAACAACAGGTTAAGAAAAATCTTCAGATTGGTAAGCCACCGCCTTATAAAACCCGTTCTCAGGGAGGATCCACTTCAGGTGATCAATGAATTTTCTTTATTGGAATGATTCGACGAGTGCTTTGATGGTCTTTAAAAACCGGTCATTGGTTCCGGTTTTGCTCCGTAATCGTTGGCACAATGCTTGCAATCAAAGAATCCAAGTTATCTTTAGGCAAGGAAACAGTTGCGTTGATTTACTTGCTAATATGGGCCATTCGATACAAGACACAACTTGGTTCTCAGTGTTGCCTCAGACTCTTCAGACTGACTTCTCTTTGGACCGGAGTGGGTTCCCTCGCTCTCGGTTCCCGTAGTCAGGTGTTTCCTTTTTTTCTGTTTGCTGTTTCTTTTTTCTTTTCTTTTTTTGCTGTTTCTTCTTTGTTTTTTTGAGGGTTTTGATCTAGTCCCCCCTCTTGTACCTTTCCCTCCTTTTTTTAATAAACTTTTCTCTGAGATTGGCGATATAGGATCGGGGTTCTGCGGAGTGCCAACATAGTTGGGATGCCTGTCAAATCTCCTGGCTTAGCAGGAAAAAAAAAACCAGATGCAAGCAAAAAAGTAACAATGACAACAACACCCGCAAACAAACAAGGAAACTTAAAAAAATAATATGTAATATAAGTTTTATTAATAATTGGATTAGTATAATATACGCATATTATATTAATTCAAATTAGTTTCTATCTTTTACGTTGCCAAACGAGCCACAGTAAGAATTTCGAGCCCTTTTGAAAAAAATAACGGAAATTAAGAAAATTGATAGTGGTAATAAATTTATTTGTAATTACTATTATTTTTTTTTACAATTTTATCCTTTAGAAGAGAGAATTAGTTTATGTTTTCAACATAATATTTAATGTTGATTGAAGAAAAAATATAAAATAAATACGTGTATGTTGGTTAAAAATTAATTAATGTTTTGTCAAAAATAAATAAAAATAATTAATGTACTTGGAAATACCAAAGAGGTCTTATAAAAAGAGACAAAAAAAATTCTCAAAATGATCTTATATTTAGGGGTGGATGTAATATTAATTACCAACTTAAGCATTTAGTAATTAACATTTTTTAAACGACCTTTATTATCCATACTTCTTTTTTAATAATAATAACTCTTTTCTTTCTTCCAACAACCTATTATTTATAAATTAATTTGTATGAATTTACACATATTACGATTAAATATATTTTTTAAGTAGCAAAAATGCAAAATTTCCTTCCCACTGTTTCTATGCTGATGATCTTATGCTTTATTGTAAATGCAAAATGTCTAGTCTTGAAGCTTTAAAGAACTTGTTTACCAGATATGCTATAACTGCTCAGGTCAAGCACGAATTCTCAACAATCAAAAACAACTCTTGCTGGCTAATAGGAAATGGTAAGAAGACAAATTTTTGGCATGATTCCTGGTGTGGTGATCCATTGGCTCAAGTTCTCAACATCCCTTCAACAATATCACAGTCATTTCCCTCATTTGTATGTTCATATATTTCAAATCATCATTGGTCTATACCTTCTGAGTTTTGTCAAACATATCCTGGGTTGGCAAATATTGTAAATCAAGTTCAGCTCCCAACTAGAGAGAAAGACGACAACATGGTGTGGAAACATAACTCAACAGGCACTTTGTCTCTAAAAGAAGCTTATGAATTCAAGAGAACTCATTTTCCAAAACCTGCTTGGACCAAGGACATTTGGTTTAAAGATATCCCTCCATGCTAGATAAGTTACCTACTGATGATAATCTTGCTCTTAGAGGATGTTCTCTTCCCTCTATTTTTTTGTATCCCATGTATATAGGGAAGGCAACTGCTGTGCAGATGCTTGGCCAATATAGGGCGGACTCTTAATCACTTGAAGGTTTCGATTGAGCTTCCTAGCTGCATTAGAAGCACTTTTGTTAAAGATAGGTTAGAGATGCCTAACTTTAGGTTCACTAATCCTTGAGGAGGTTTTGGTTTGGTCCCTGTCCTCTTTTTTTGTCCTCTTCTTTTCTTTTGGTAATCTATTTTGGGTTGCTTTAGCTCTTTGCTAAGCTTCCCTTTTTGCTTAAAAAAAAAAAAGTAGCAAAAAGCTTTATTTTATACCAACAAACATAACTACATTTTTTGCTAACATTTTTATTAGCTATAATTATCATATTTTCTGCATTTTTTTATACTATCTAACACTTTTATTAAACTTCATTTACATTTTAAAATAAGTTAGAAATACCAACCTCGAATGATAATTCGATTAACAGAGTAGATGCAGAAAATACAACACCCCAAAATGGATCACAAAACTCTAAGTCATGGTATGGAAATATCAAATATGTATTAGTCTTGTTCAATGTGTTCCCAAAAAAAGATGAGTCAAATATATCAACAATATCTTTGACTAGTTGGAGCATTCGTACAGACTATAGAAAGTTAAATAACTCCGCTAGAAGGAACCATTTTCTACTAGAAGGAACCATTTTCTACTTCCATTCATGTACCAAGATTTAAAGAATATGTTTCGGTTACCTAGAATGAAAAATGATGCAGTAAAATTTGTGTATCCGTTTCTAACTTGTCAGAAATTATAGAAAGAACATCGATAACAAATAAGGAATGTTGCAACCATTGAATTTACCTGCTTGGATGTGGGATAGTATCTCAATGGATTTTGCGTAGTATTAACATATAGTCCATCAAAATGTGGTGCTATTTGGTTTGAATAAATCAGTTGACTAGTCAACTCATTTCATTAAGGAAATTGTGAGACTTCATGGACTATCGTCCAACATTGACATCCACGATTTACAACTATATTTTAAAAAGTTTGCAAGAGGCCATAGGTAATGAAGCTAATGATGAATTTGGCTTATTGGCCTCAAACATATGGTAAAATGGAAACGACCATTCAATTGATGAACTGGATGAACAAAGTTCCATCTTTCATATTTTCTAATCAATTTTTTTATAATCATTAGACCAGAAAATTTCTACTTTGAAGAAAGAAATGAACTGATGGACTCTTCTTTTAAGAGAAACATAACTTTCATTTTTTGAAATATATTATGACATAAAATTTATGTTGTAGGATTTCAAGTAAAATATTTTTCTTCAACATAATAATTAAAAATGTTCTGATAGGTGGCAGGGTTGGAAATAAGATGTGATCATATGCTTATATATGAGGTCATTACCATACATTCAAAACTAATAAAACAATCTAATCATAATATTCTTTAGTGTCTTAATTTATTTTATTACCAACATCATAGAATACAAAGCCACAGTTGCAAGGTCCTTGAAATTATAAAAACAAAAATAAATAAAAATATAAAAATTATTGGATAGCCTTACAATAACTAAAAAGAAACTGGAATATTCTAGCGAAATGTATATTGCATAGTTTTTCCTAGTGTAAGAACTATTCTTCTTTGTGTGGCGTAAATGTACTCTGCTTGGGCTCGTACTCAACAACCAAAAGGTGGTTCCAATCTAGAATATATACATCGGTTCAATTCGCATCTTACATAGGGATTCGAAATATCTGGTGGACAATCATCAACATTGTTGCAATGTATTGCTGTAATGAAAAAACAAAATAAAAAAATATTACTAAAACAAGATAAAAGATTGTGTACGAACTAAAACTAAAGAAGAAAATTTGAAAAGGATAAAAAAAAATATTACCATTAATAATTTTTGCAACAATAAATAAGGAGATAAATAAAATCATATAATACACGAATTGAAGAGTTTTAGCCATTTATTTATGTCTTTGCATGTAACAAATAGAATATAATTTATTCATTTTATAGTGTATAAAGCTCACAATATGCTAAAAACAATTAAATATTTTTAGTAGATCATGTGTCATGTACATCCCTTTAGCATACTTACTGAAGGGGTAGCGTAGAAAGTTGTTAGTTATTAGAATTCTTTATTTTTTTAATTAACTCTCAACCTTTGGTTATAGAAAGGGGACATTTTTTAGTAAAAAAAAAGAAGAAAGGGAACATTTTAAAAATTATTATTCACAATCGCTTTGAGAACATAGTTATGCACTAGTTGAACGTATTGTAAATTATATATATAGAATCATTTGATCGATGAAAATGAGTATAAAATTTTGTAGTTACATGATTTCACCAATATTTTCTTTCACATAAATTCTTTTATTCACATTTATATACAAAACACATTAAGAGTTATGTGATCGCACTGCGTATTTTAAGAAATATGATTCTCATTGATCCTTTCACAAATTCATACTTGGATACATCCATAAAGTAAATGAAGGTACTTAAAATAAAATAGAGAAACACACAAGTATGTTTATACTAGTTCACAAAAAATTGTTGCTACATCTAGTTCTCCCCTCATAGAGAGATTTTCCTCGGTACAATCGAGGACTTAATCCACTTATTGTGTATTCTTTGTTTTTCCCATACATGCTCTATGAGTATTGATACTTTTCCTATCCACTCCTTATATAGCTACAAACCTTATAATCTTTCCAACCACGTCTAGAGCCTGCCTGGTTGAGGATCTTTTTTTATGTGTCTCTCTGATGGGCAATTAATTTGTGCGGTTATCATGACTTTAATGATAAAAATATTGAAACGATTGTTATTAAATATTATAAAGTGGTAGACTAAAAATATGTCAAAATATTACAAATAATAAAAATATCATTAATGATACACATTACGTTATTCTTGTTTAGAGAATTAACCAGCATAGACACAATTGTAATTTGTACCATGTGCAGACAAGAGTGGAGTAGTGGTTGTACAATTGCACTATTGTTCATTTTCTGCATTCTTCAGTGGATAAACATCTAATGCCTTCTAATTCCTCTGAAATAGCCGTTGCTCCAGGCTTCTATTCCTTATGTAAACTTGTGTCTTCAAATAAATATAACTAACTCCAGGTACTTGACTTCAGACTCTGGCAGACTTCAAACTCTGGCAGTCAGCTTTCGATGGTCTTCCGACTCTGGTTGTCTTCAAACTCAGACTTTCAACAAGTTTCATTTGTAAATTCCTTTGCCCTAATTTGTTCTTCCAAAACCAATACTTGTTTAAAGACTTATAAAAATTTAGAATATGGTTCTGCACACTTAACACATATTAGCATATCCAATTGAACTTTTAATACCTTGTTATCGTCAAAACTTAAGGTGACAATATTAAACACATTTTGTTCCAACATACATGCATGTGGTACCATTGGATGTTGGGAGTAATTTTACCGTCTGATCCTTCTACATATCTCTGCATATATCTACATATACTCCACATATTGAACTTATGATGCATGTATGCCAAATATTGACTCGATAATGCACCACACCAATTTACTCTACATATGCTCCACATATTGCATTATCAAACAATACATCCACACATCAAGTATTTATCAAATAATAAATCACCTCTACATATTCAACATCAAGCAATCATCTCCACATGTTCATAATTGACAATCATAAACAATTATCAAGTAATACGCACTACATAGAAACAACCTTGCTTCATATATCATAATCACATAATAGACGAATAATTCACCACTTCATAATAACCAATATATTAGACACCAATCAATTCATCATATTATCATGAACCCAAAGCAATTTGCAAGTTGTCCGGTCATAAACTTCATTTTCACAAAGTTCGTCTATGTTGTTAAAAATTCCTATTTTCAAGTAATTCACCAAAATAAAGCATTCATGCTCAATTACATCAACAAATCATTTGCATATATCACATAACAACTTAGTAATACATATAAACCTTAATCATTTCACAACTCCGCTTATTGCTCAAAAATCCACAAGTTCGTCTCATTTTTTTCATTTCTCAAAAGTAACTCATTTTCAAAGTAAAACCAAGTCATAAGCTCTCATACACCTTGCATAATCATTTTAAACTCATTGCTACATAAATCAAATTATAACTTCATCATTTTATTCAAGAAAAGCAAGTTTCGGAAAAATTCCAAGTTTATGATCATTTTCAATCAAGTTTCATCTCAAATTCATAAAATTCATTTTAATCCAATCCAAATGATGTTCCAGTAGGTTTTCAAGTTAAAACATCAGTCAAACACATCAAAAGAAACACTTAGGGGTGCCCGGAAACAGCCCCCAACGCCCCGAGTTGCACATAATTGCGCATGCAATTTTTGCACAACTCGCCATGGCGAGCTACCACTCGCTGGGTGAGTTTCAACGAAATAGGGGAACAAAAAATGGGTTTCTTCTCGGGAACTCATCCAAAAATCTCCCAAAAACCCATATTTTGATCCTAATTGCCCCAAAATTGTTACACCAACTTGGCTAACAGTTAACAAACATCAAAGGACAATCAAAACACTTATAATCATGAGTTCATAACATCATTTCACCATAAAAACAAAATCAAGAACATTTTTCACCAAAAACTCATATTTCTTCAATTCAATTTAAAATTCACAAACAACACAAACAGTTCAAAAACCAACATCATACAAACATACCCAAACATTAAATGAGTGATTTGAAGCATGATTGAACAATAATCATTCATAAAATTCTTGGTTTCATTGATAAAACAACTTATTTCAAACCCCAACTATGAACTTGAACATAGAAACACTTCAATTCCATAAATTTCAACATACCCATATTTACACATCAATTACAAGCACGAATTTCATCACACATAATCATAACTTTCACAAATCAAACAAGACAATTATGACCCATAAGTGAAAACGTAGATTATAGCTTATTTAGTAGAATACAACTACCCCTTTACCTTAAACCTTCAAAGTCTATAGCTATGGCTTCACTCTTCTCTCCAAGCTTCCCAACTCTTGATTTCTTCTCTTCTAAGCTCTTCCTCCTCTTCCTTCTATCCTTCTATCTACTTTATCTCTTTAGCCTCCTTATTCTTGTGAAATTGTGAGGATGAATGAAAAATCCTAGTTTCCTCTCATGATTATGTATATAAACTCCCCCTCAGTGGGATAGGTCACTACAATTAATAATGAGCCTCAAAACTTCTGTTAGTTAATTCTAAAAAGTTACTACACACTTAACTCACTAAACATCTCATTATTTTACCATCTCAAAATAATTATCTCAACTCTCTAGTAACTTAGTAAAAATAACTATTCTCACTAAAACACTATAATAACTTTCCCACTAAGATTACTAATTTACCCTTACTCACCAAATAACCAAAATACCCTTAGTCTTAAAAAATGACTAAAATACCCTTCTAGGCTAAATATTCCTTTATCCCAAATCAAATACACAAACAAGCAATTAAATGCATATAAACACATATAATATATAAATAAAATAATCCTAGCAAAAAATGGGTTGTTACACTAGTGGCCTGGATTATTCCGTTAGGAAGAATTTAGATACTTAACACTTGAGAGATATGGCTCAGTTAACCGATAGAGTTCGACAGGTCGAAAGATTGAGGGATGAAAAAGCTAGAACTCATAAATATAAAAGAGAAAAGGTTGCTTACATAGAAACAAATGATACTGACCAGGAGTTCGACATAGCCTTTGAAGATGTCAAAAACTGCAAGGTTAATGTTGCTAAACTAAAACATGGGCCTCCTAATACATGCAAGTTGTTGAGGCCATCAGATGGGAAGAATCCTGACAAAACAAAAAATGATAAATATATTCCTAAAACTTATACGTTTAATATAACCAAATGCGATGAGATTTTTGATCTCATAGTTGCCGATGGTCAAGTGGTAGTGCCTAATGGCTTAAAAATCCCACCACTAGAGCAACGTAAAAAGTGAGGGTTTTGTAAATATAATAATTTCTTGGGACATAAATCCTCACATAGTGTACTTTTCAGGAATTTGGTTCAAAAAGCTCTAAATGAAGGCAGACTGAAATTTGGAGACAACAAATCCTCAAATGCAAGTGGATGTTGATCCTTTGGAAGTTGTTGATGCAATGTACACTGAAGTTGCAGATTGCAATGTAGTTGAAGTCATCGTTGATGTTGTCGAAAAGTTGTCTGTTAAAGCAAAAGTTGATGTTGCTGAATGTCAGATGGTGGAAGTTTCTTGAGGTCCCAAAAGTGTTGATGAAGTCATTTCAGAATCTCAATTTGATGAGAAGGCGAAAGTGGCTTATTCTATGGCTGAAGAGGAACTTATTGATTTCCTCAATCGTTGCAAGTTGAAGAACTCTGAGGTTATGTTGTGCCCCAGATGCAGTTCTGTGTTCGACAAAGAGGCCACTAAAAGCCTTGAGAGTTTTATTCCAAAATCAAAGAAAATAGGAAAATGGTTTGCGACCTAAGTTTTCTTTTACCAAAAGTAATATTCCATTTATCAATAACTCCTCGACCAATAATTATGTTAATAAGAATGGTCAAGGGAAAACTTTTGTGCCTCATGCTAAGGCTTCTATTTAGAAGTGGGTTCATTCAACCCATAAAAATGTTCAGTTTGGGAAGAATAATGTGGTAAAAGGAAATATAAGTACCACTGTTACCAAAAATGTTATTGATACTGAAACTCCAAATGAGTCGAAGAAGTATGCATACAGTAATAATTAAAAAGGATGTTAATGACTAAGTGGAAAAGGTATCAGCTATCCAAAAAGGGTGTTGCTGTAGACTTTGATGATAAAGTTGCTGACCCAAAAGGAAAGCAAAACGTGGTCGAGGTATTTAAAAGACTAGTGAAGGAAAGGTTATCTCTTCCTCTTGTTGAAGAGAACTCTGTTGGAGATGATGAAATGGATTTAGATTTCATGGATTCAGAACATGACTTCGACGTCATAGCAATGTTGTTTCCATTTTTCCTGTAGAATATGATGCAGTGTCTAAAGTTAAAGAATCAGAAGATGATTTCAATCTAGAAGACATGGAGAAATATAAATCCATGTATTGCTAATTAACAAATTATGGATGTGGTGATGAACAGAAAGCCATCTTTGAAAAACCAAATGGTTCTATGAAAGGCCATCTCAAACCATTGTCCATTCAAGCTAAAGTTGATGATATTGGAGTTAACCAAGTGTTGGTGGATGGTGGTGTTGTGGTCAATTTAATGCCTCAGTCTTTACTTAAGAAGATTGGGAAGTGTTAAACAGATCTGGAACCTTATAACATAGTTCTGTCGAACGATGAAGGGAAAGCTGGATTTTCTCTTGGCACTCTCCAAGTAAATCTAAATGTGGGAACCGTTACCAAATCAACTTTGTTCATGGTGGTACCATCAAAAGCTAATTTCAACTTGCTCTTAGGAAGAGAATAGATACATGGAATATGGGTTGTTCCTTCATATATGCACCAGAGGATTGTAATTTGGAGGGATGATGGTATGGTTGAAAATATTGAAGTAGACCAAAGTTATTTTCTTTCTGAGGTTAATCAAGTCACAAGAAAGACATTTGAGAATTTTTTTTCAAATATTGCGCCATGCTCTGTTGAAAAATCTAGTTGTACCGACCAGACATATGTGAGTTCTGTAAGGCTTCACACAACTCATGGCTTCATGTGGGAAATGGAGATTCCTAACACGGAATCCATCATGAAAGACTTGATTCCCCCAACTGGGTGGAATGTTGAAGATAATTGTAATGTCCGAGCAAGATGCTTGGAACAGGATTCCGGCTTATCTGGCCGAAAATAAAATCAAGAAGGCCTTAGAAGCTGAGTTACAACAAAAGATGGTCATATGAACCATTAAAAAAGAAGCTGTCGAAATCGTTGGCGAAGAACCTAAGAAAATAATGGTTGAAGGCCAAAAACTTGATTGTATCTTTGAAGATGATCCTTTAGGTTTTGAGAAAGATCATTCACTTGAAACCAAAAAGATCCAGGCTCAAGATCCTTTGGAAGAGATTGATTTGGGGGATGGATATATTAAAAGGCCAACTTACATAAGTTCTAAAATTGTCCCATAATTTAAGGTTCAAATAATTGCACTTTTAAAGAAGTACAAAAACTGTTTTGCTTGGGATTATAATGAAATGCCTGGATTAAGCAGAAATGTGGTAGAATTGAAATTATCAATTCGACCAGACAAGAAACCAGTAAAACAGCTTCCAAGAAGGTTTGCACCTCAGATCATGTCGAAGATTAAAGAGGAAATCGAAAGATTACTCAAAAGCAAGTTCATTAGAACTGCAAGGTACATTGGATGGTTAGCAAATATTGTTCCTGTAATTAAGAAAAATGGAACTCTTAAAGTTTGTATAGACTTTAGAGACATGAACAATGCTCCACTAAAGGATGAATATCCTATGCCAGTGGAAGAAATGCTAGTTGTTCTGCAGCAAAATTTGAATACTTGAGTATGCTTGATAATTATTCTGGTTATAATCAAATCTTCATTGCTAAAGAAGATATGTCAAAAACAACATTTCGATGTCCGGGAGCTTTAGGCACTTATGAATGGGTAGTGATGCCTTTTGGCGTAAAGAATGCTGGTGCTACATACCAAAGAGCAATGAAGTCAATGTTCCATGATTTTATTGATAAATTTATGCAAATTTACATTAATGATATTGTGGTGAAAGATTTGTCAAAAGATGATCATCTAGAACACCTTCGACTGTCATTTGAAACAATGAGAAAAATGGATTGAAAATGAATCCACTAAAATGTGCCTTTGGTGTATGTGCAGGTGATTTCCTGGGTTTTGTTGTGAACAAAAAAGGCATTGAAATCAATCAAAATAAAACTAAGGCTATATTGGAAATCAAGCCTCCTTCGAATAAGAAGGAACGCAAGCATTTTCCCCACTAAGTTGAAAAACGCAAGCATTTTCACCACTACTCCGACTGAAGCAAGAGGACAGTTTTAACTCGGGGCAGGAACATCAAAAAGCTTTCGATGCAATCAAAGATTATATGACAAAGCCTCTAATTTTTTTCCCTCTTATTAGGAATAAAAGCATGAAATTGTACATTTCAGCGACTGATTCAACAATAGGAAGCATGTTAGCTCAAGAGGATGAGAATGGTGTCGAAAGAGCCATCTACTACCTTAGTAGAGTTTTAAATGATGCTGAAACTAGATATATCCCGATTGAAAAATTATGCTTATGTCTGTACTTTTCATGTTCCACACTTAAGCAATATTTAAAGCCTGCAGTTGTTTATGTTTATTCACATTTTGATGTTATGAAACATATGCTCTCAAAGCAAATCTTACATAGTAGAGTTGGAAAATGGTTTTTAGCTTTATTTGAATATTCACTAACTTATCAACCTTTGAAAGCTGTCAATGGTCAGATTGTTGCTGATTTTATAGTTCATTATTCCTTGGTCGAAGCAACACAAAGTTATGTGGAAAATCAGCCTTTGACTTTATATTTTGATGGTTCCAACCATAAAAATGGTACGTGAGTTGGTATTTTCATAATTTCTCCACTGAATATACCAACAAAATTTAAATATAAAATCAATGGCTCTTGCTCTAATATTGAGGCTGAATACGACGCCTTAATAGTGGGATTAGAGATATAGCTTGGACTGGGGACAAAGAATGTTGTGATAAAGGGAGATTCAAAATTGGTGGTGAAACAGCTAACAAATGAGTATAAATGCATAAGTGAGAATTTGTTTTCTTATTTTGTTTCTACTAATTCTTTGTTAAATAATTTGGAATCTGTCACTATTCAACATGTGTCAAGAAATAAGAATCAAGTGACAATTGATTTAGCACAAGTTGTTTCAGAATATAAGGTTTCTAAACAGAAATTACAGGAATTGATAGAAATCAAAGATAAGTTGGTTCCTACTGAATGCCCTTCGACATAATTGTCAACGCCAAAACTTGTGGGGGCAGAACGAGAATTAGACTCTAGTGAGCCATATTCTTATCCTAATTATTCTTATCCTGAAATTTGTGAAATTTTTGCCATTGCTAATTTGTCAAATAATGAATGGTGAAAACAAATAGTAGAGTACCTTGAGAATCCATCAGGCGCAGTTAGTCGAAAGACTGGATATAGAGTCTTAGGCTATGTGATCATTGGAAATGAATTATTTAAGAAAACTGCTGAAGGCATTTTACTTAAGTGCATCAATGAAAACGAGGCTTACCTAGCCGTTTCTAGGGTACATAGTGGGGCATGTGGTTCTCATCAAGCAGGTCATAAAATGAAATGTTTAATATTTCGACAAGGGTTGTATTGGCCATCCATGTTGAAAGACTGCATTGAGTTTGCAAAACGGTGCCAAGATTGCCAGAAACATGCAGGAATTTAACATGTACTTGCAAGTGAATTACATTCCATAATAAAACCTTGGCCATTTAGAGGTCGGGCTTTGTTATAATTGGGGAAATCCATCCTTCTTCATCTAAAGGTCATCGTTTTATTTTAGTTGGAATATAGTATTTCACTAAATGGATTGAAGTCATTCCTTTGTCTAAAGTCGACTAGAAGATTGTGATTAGTTTTATTCAAAATCATATTCTTTATAGATTTGAAATTCCTAAAACTATCACTATAGATCAATAATCAGTCTTTATTGGTCAAAAGATGATTGATTTTACCAACCAAACAGGTTTTAAGTTACTTACTTCGTCATTATATTATGCTCAAGCAAATGGTCAAGTTGAAGCTGCCAATAAAATTGTCAGTACTTTGATCAAGAAACATGTACATGCTAGACCAAAAATTGGCATTAAACTTTAAACTATCTGGGCTTGTCGAACATCTCCAAAAGAGTCAACAAACTCTACACCATTTCATTTGGCTTTTGGGCATGACGTAATTTTACTAGTGGAAATATATGTACAATCAGCCAGAGTACAAAGGCAAATGGAAATTCGAACAAATCAATATTGGAATATGATGTTGGATGAGTTTGTTGATGTGGATGAAGAAAGGCTGATGGCATTAAACATGCTTTTGAGGCAAAAAGAACGCATCGCAAAAGCCTATAATAAAAAGGTAAAATCAAAATCTTTTAACATTGGAGATTTTTTTTGGAAAGTACTTTTGTCTATGGATAAAAGAGATAGAGTCTTGGGCAAATGGTCACCAAATTGGGAAGGACCATTTAAATTTATACAAGTATTTTCAAATGGTGTGTATGAGATAGAAGAGTCAGCTTCTAACAATAGAATATTTAAAATAAATGACAAATATTTGAAAAAATATAAGCCTATATTGCAGGAAGTTAAAATAATACAGGAATATTTTCGATGAGAAACATAAAACTTGGTATTAAAATTAAAACTAAGGTTATCGCTGAGAAGCAATTATTCTAAGTCATGGATATTGTCGAGTATTGAAACAAAAGCATAGGAAATAGGATGGCATTTTGATTAAAATTGAAAGTCAACTAACGGGCCAAAATACATTAATGTCGAAATGCAGATAAAACCGCTAAAACTAATTCGACACCCTAGTTACGAGAAACTATTTGTTTTCTTTAAATATGAAAATCTAGAATCTTGCGTCCTCTATGAAACGGAAATGAATGAGGAACCAGGTAATTTCGACATCAAAACGACAATAAAGACAAAGGTCCGCCGTTTAATACTCGTCGTCTGTTCCAGGGAGTGGCCAAAATATGTTGGGTCTCCTCCCATGACCTTTACAAGTCCCGTTCGAGGTGCAGATGAACCTATACTCCAACTCTGGGAGTAAAGCCATCAACCAAAAATGTCCCCAAAAGGAAGGGGGACCTTCGGCATTCATGATGACCCTTTTACAATCAATTAGCCATTATCGATCGAATAGGTCCCGGAAAAAGGAAAGACCTCACTCATCGAGAAACCAATTTTGGCCAACACCTTCGGCATGAGTTTTATCCCTTTTAGGTCGGAGCGTCTCTCGTGAAGAAATTTGGCTTCCACCACCATAAAATATGCTTCATGTCCACCATGAGAAAGTTGTTGCATGAACTTGCGTTTTTCTACGCAGGGCCAGTGGCCATAAATGTACCACAAGCAGTCTTTTGGTAGAGCCCTAAGCACCGCTTTCTTGTTGGCAAGTTTTTTATGGTAAACAGAAGTAGCCTTGAACCTCAAAAGATTATGAGTCCTAGAGGATGCCACTTTTTAAAGGCAGTGGAAGTAGTGGACGAAATAAAGTTTGTTGTTTTCCCTATTTGATAACTGCCACGTGGTTGGAAGGAAGTGGTAGTTTTCATGAGTTAGTGGGGAAGTTGGAAAACTCAAGGGAAACAAATCAACAAGATCTTCATATAGGAGGCGCTATAATGATGAGAACTTGGGAAATGCGAAAGATTTGAAGATGAAAGGTTAAGAAGGGACACTTGGCACCTTAGCATAGAAGAGTAGGAATCGAAGAAATCTTTGTAATCATAGACTTGTAGACATTTTCATAATAATAATTGAAGAGTTGGAATCGAAGGAATATTTTTAATCACTAGTTAATTTCTTATTCGCAGTTGAATTCTTATTTTCGTACATTGTTTTGATCTTATCATTATATTCATAAATATAAATCCAATAGTCATCATTATTTTTCAAAAGTTTTCAAACTCACGCGTTTGCAAACGCATAATTAGAGAATAAGCTATTCCCCCACCCCCCCTCCCCCTTAACTTCCTTGTTCAATCTTCATATAGACTTACATACAATACATATGCTCTCCTTGTGAGACTATGCATGCAATTGTCATCGACAATACTTATTGCTCTCCCTGCATGACCATGAAACTAATTTTTCTCGACAATACATTTACTCTCTACGAGACTATTCTTGTATTTGTCATTGACAATACTTTTTTTCTCTCTCCGCGAGGCCATGAAGCTTCTTGTCTTTGGAAACACACATGCTTTCCATATGAGACTTTGCGTGTAATTTACTTTGACAATACTTTTGTTATCCGCGTGAGACCATGAAGCAAATTGTCATACCCCAATTTTTGACCTAAGATACCACTGACACACATCATTTGACCCTGATCGATCTTTGACGTTTCAGTGAAAAATTCGGCAGAGAGGTATTTTAAAATACCTCATGTTTGGTTCCGAG
>Ga0228710_1003582_pt1 | contig 24637 bp, 14 predicted proteins | sample MedpolnodulmetaG_FD_177995 | JGI IMG/M metagenome (GOLD analysis project Ga0228710, IMG submission 177995) | Root nodule microbial communities from Medicago polymorpha collected in Santa Monica, California, United States - pink nodules | ecosystem: Host-associated > Plants > Roots > Nodule...
ACTATTGTTCCATTTATAGTATAAAGAATTGTCAAGGTGCATGTAATTGTCTCAATTGAAGTTTTAATGTTATATGAATTTTTATGTGGCTTTACATTGCCAAGGTTCAAGTTAACGTATTTGCATTACTTATATCATACATGGATAAGACTTAGCTATACGGTATGATTAAGTTTGGTTTTATCAGAATATTTGGTTATGTAACACCCTAAACCTCACATATTATTTTCTAATAAAAATACAATAAATAATTAAACATCCAAGGGTGTCACACATCTTCTTCAATTAAAAAATACTTCATTTAAATTAAGAATGTAGCAGCAAAATAAATTTTTCAAAACATCAAAGTAACTTTCACAACATTTGTATCAACATCAAAACTTAATTTAAAAGAATTCTAAAACCTAAAATAAAATAGAATAAATCCCCAACCTCTAGTGTCACAGATCAGATCTTCGACTTGATTAAGACCCCCAAAAACGATAAGTAAACGAGTGGGCTCCAAAGCCATACTTAAAGACTCACTGCTACTAAACTTCTTCTTCCTGCAAATCTACACCACAGGGGTATAGGCGCCCAACCCACCATTAGAGGGTGAGAATAAATCCAACGCAAGAGATACATAATCTCATGTATAGATCCAGATAAAAGAACACAGCAATTACATTTAGACATGTATGCATCATAGTCAGACAATATTCATATTTAAATATAAAGTTTCATCTAATAAAAATCAAATAGGCATCAACCAACATCTTATAATAACATATAAACATCGAGAACATTTAAGAATATCAAGTAACCACTTAGCAAAATACAAATCATTCACACATAATCATATAGAAGCACATCATTAAATATCACTTCTTAAAGTAGTTACACTTTTTCAAATAACACGTCTATTAATTCCACATCTTCAAATTGCACATCAATTACACATCGTTAAATGACACATCATCAAATAATTCACAAATTACACTTCTTTAAATATATAATCAAATTCACCACATCTTCAAATATGCTTGACAATGAATGCAATGTCCTTAACTCGACTATATATGCATGTGGCACCGGTTTTGGATATCAGAGTTATATTACTGATTTATCCCCCATCTTTAAATCACATCTATAAATAACACATCTTTAAATCACACAACTTCAAATAGCACATCTTTATATAACACATCTTTAAATCACACATCTTTATAAAACATATCTTTAAATTACACATTTTCAAATAACACATCTTCATAAAACACATATTTAAATCACACATCTTTAGGTAGCATCATCGTCAAATACGACATCATTAAATAGCATTTCAGTTACACATCGTTAATTAACTTATCAATTTCACATCATCGATTAATTCATCATTATTATTAAATTTCTTAAATTCACATGACCTAAAAAGGATATGTATGTGATACAAGTACTAGTAGCAATAGTTATCTTTCTTAGTGCTTATATTTAAATGGACTATTAATGTACCATTCCAAAAATATGTTTTTTTGGTGGCGGCCGGGGTTTGAACCCAAGACCTTGCATATTTTATGCATTGTCCTTACCAACTGAGCTAAGCTTCTATTATAATTGACAATCGTATCTCTATTAAAAATAATAACAAATTACATACATATTCAAAATTGGTTTGCGTTTCAAATCACGCCAAAACAAAACAAGTTGTGTGTACATCTCAAGTATAAAAGACACGGTACTAAGACAAATTGACTATGTAGACATATCATGTATACAAAATAATGAATTATAATCAAACAAATTTGAAAAGAAACTATTATCATCCTTTTGAAACAGGTTTGCGATATTAATAATATCTAATATCATATTTTGCAAATTCAAGTAATGTTAATAGCAATGCATTCAATTAATTTTAAATTAAAATTAATGGCTATTAGAAAAAGCTCTCATAGTTACTTTATATTATAGACCAATCTTAGTGAAAAATTAATTGATGACACTATCAGTAAAATTTCAATTGCTAATCATGCATCAAAAGAATTAATATGAAACCAATTAATCATATTCAATATATTTACAGCATCGAAAATCAATATATAAAATATATTCAATTAATCATAAACAGTTAATTCAAAATTCACGCATAAATTCTAAAACAAGAACAATCCTCTAACCAATTTCAATCTTATTCAATATGAAAACATCACAATTTAAAACTAAAATCAAACATATAATTACGGCAACACATAAGAACAGAAATTTAACAAAGGATCATTAAAGAAATTAGAAAACACTAAAAATTAACAACCCTTCACTACCCACATGAGTATACAACCTTATGATCGTCTGATTAATCAGACGGCCCGGATCCCATTAGGATAGGCCCACGCGCCTTCTCCCTCTTAAACCCAATATGTTATTTTTTAATTACTGCACCCCCATATTACTCATTGCACCCCTCCCCTACATTTCATTTTTTTTATTTTTCTTTTTCTTGCATTTTTCATTTGTTCATTTTATTTTGTTTTCGCATTTCATTTTAATTATTGATAATCATCACATGCATTTTTTTTGTCATTTCTTTTTATTTGCATAGATTAGAATGTATTTAGGTCAAATGTAAATATAAATGAGAAGTCATGCATATGTCTTTATTTTATTTATTTTTCCGCTCTTATATATTCAAAAAATGCAAAAAAATATTAGGTTAGTTTTCATTCAAAAAGGGATTTTCATATTGATCCAACGTCTTTACGAAAATTTCCTCGCGCTTTTATTTTCTTGTCATGTTACTTTTTAGATTTTAATTAATGTTAAATAATAAGAACAAAAACATGCAAATAATCAAAAATTCATCAAAAATCATTTTCATAATAAACCTTGATTTTCAATCAAGTGATCTTCCTTTTACCTTTTTTTCTTAAAACAAAATTTCAATTAACTTCAATCATATTTGAGTTATTTTCTTTTAATATAAAAAACACAAACAAATTCCTTTCTTTGCCGTTTTGGCTTTTGTCCTTTAAAACTTTTCTCAAAACTAATAAAAAACACAAAAACAAATCAATCGGTATTTTTACCCCGAACTACGATGTTTTGATCCCTCAGGGGTACGTAGGCAAAGGACCTTGTCCTTCCAAATCATAAAAAATGTAAAAACAATTTTCTTTTTCTTTTAATCACTACTCTAATTCCTTCTTAAAAAAAAGGCAAGTTATATCCAAGAAAATAAATAAAATCAAGAGGTTCTCGTAGAATAATACGAACGATTAGGGTGCTAACACCTTCCCTAAATGTAACTAACCCCCGAACCCTAAATCTTTTAAAATGTGGTAATTTAGAACTTTTTTCCCTCTCTTTTGAAAAATTAAAAGTTCAGTCGTGAATAAAACTAGTGAGTCAATGCTAAACTAATAGCTTGATCTCCGAAAATCACCGCGATAGCTGCCGATTCGTCCATGTTGTCATTTTTGGCAGAACTTTACATTTGATCATTTTAATGTCCTCCAAAGTCAATAAATGAGGAACAAAAACAATAAAATATGCAATTAAAGGGGAAAAAATATTAAGCAAAAAATATTGAACACCTTAACTAATTTATGACTATTTTGTTTTAGTTTTTTAAGAGGAGTAGTGATGTTGGAAAAGGTTGTCATTACATGGTATGTTCGAACACCTTCTCCAACATCACCATGCATCTTATAAATTTTGTACACCTCTAAATTCAAAACCAAAAAATATTGAAGAAGTTTTTTTGGGTTGGCGGATTTTTGTTTAGTTTTTAAGAGGAGTAGTGATGAAAGCGAAGGTGTTCGAACCATTATTGGAACACCTTCACTCCCATCACTACACATCTTATAAACTGTAGATGCAGTAAGTGTTAAGTTTGGATGCAATGAAAACAACACTGCCTATATATAGAACTATATGTGGGTTGTGAACCACAAAAAGTCTTGGAACCCAATCCACACCAAAAAAAAAATACATCAACAGCTAACTGTCACCGGCTTCACAATTGCCTCGGAAGTTAGCTACCGCCGGCTTCCCAGTTCCTCAGCAGTTAGCTAGTGATGCGTCCCTGAAGCTCTGCATTGGCAGAAGCTGCTGAGAAAAACTTGTAACCTATTTTTAACACATTGTGTTATATTTTTTTTTACCAAAACACAAATCTATTTCAATACCAAATCGCAAAGATGCCTACATCATAAACAAACATCATTTATATTACCAAAATCATTTCAAATTCAAAATACGATAATATGTCATTAAAATACAAAGAAACTAACAAATGCCATGAAATTAACAATAAACCAACAAATGTCACGAAAACTAGAAACAACTCCTAAACGGGTGCCAACCTCTCCTTAACATCATGTCATGCTGCATGAAATTGCTCATTGCTCATCCCCTCATGACCTAACTAATCATCAACATGACAAATAACGCAACTAACCATATCAAAGGTATCGTGCAAGCCTATCTCCTAGTGCTGCTGCCGCTAGTGTGCAATGATATGCTCCTCATTTGCTGGCCTCAGAGGAGATCTCAGAATAGGTGGCAAAATATGTGGGTGAGACACCCGTTTGTACCATATCATATATATGTCCTCGTAAAGCCATAACACATCTCCTATTGGCTGACCCCAACTATCTTCTTTGATGGTGTGAAGACGAAAGTCGAGGAAAGCCTGCACAATATGAGTATACCTCATAGAAAGAATGTTTGTCGGAGGTCTAGGGATGTTCTGCACGTATCCGTACTGTCGTTTAACTCGCTCAGGCAAGTGACGGTACACCTTCTCAACACCACACATGATCCAACCTGAATACCAAAATATTTCCTCAAACTTCTGGATCTCCCTATGTTCTTCGTACGGCCTCCAACATACATCAGCCATCTCCAAACGATCAAGCAATGCACGATAGGTCTTCCCCTCTCCATGGCCTCTATGTATCTCCCATTTGGCCGCGATTGGATAATTTGAGAGATAGTTTTTATTTTCATCAACACTGTAAAAATCAGGAAAATGCGCCAGAAACCATCCCTGCACACACCAAGCAAATAACATTTATAAGTTATTACCAAGCAAAAGAAAAAAAAGTGTTAAGGTTCAAAAGTGTTACACAGTTTATTACCATAAGCAGTGTTGTGCTTCCCCCAAGAGCTTTGCCTTTAGGTAAAGAGACCTCAGATAGACAGTGGTAAAGGTATGCCAATGACATCCCTCCCCATGAATAATCACGCATCGTATCATAATCCTCCATCGTAACTAGATATATCAACTCGATGTGTTTATTACTTTTATCACCAAACAACACACATCCAACCAGATATAAGAGAAAACTCCTCACACAAGCATCCCTACGCCTATCCCTCTCATGCATCTCCTCCATCGTGTGTGCATCTGCCAATCTGGTAGCAACATAGAGGTGGTCCTCATAAAGCTCCTTCAGCGCCTTATAACTAATGTAAGCACCATATTGATCCTTGCAATTTGACACAGCAACATTTTGTGCCACACCTAAGTATGTCACCATCAGATCCACTCCAGTAACCTGAGACACCTTCTTTGGATGGTCCAGCATCCGCCCTTCAATGGGAATATGCAACAGACACGCGACGTCATCTAAAGTAATGCTCATCTCCCCTACAGGAAAGTGAAAACTGCTGGTCTCGGTGTGCCACCTCTCGCACAAAGTCAGAAGCAAAGCATGAGGCACATTGGTGTACCCTGTATAAATCAAATCATGTAGACCGCTCGCCCTCACCGGATCCCAAAACCATACTTGATTATGTGGTGGACGTCGGAGATCCGCCACCTTAGCCCCATGATTAATAACTTTCACTTTACGGATCTTACGAATCTGTAATAATAAAAAACACGGCATCAAAATTTAAAACACCATGAAAACAACACATATTTAAAACAATGTAAACATTTAAATAAATAAAAAAGAGATAGATAGATTTAATCATAAAATTAAATTTAAATAAAAATTTAAATTGGTGTGCGTAATTTGAATTGGCGTGCGTAATTTAAATTGGTGTGCGTAATTTAAAACTAAGCGAACAATGATTGAAACAAAACAAAAAAACAGACAATTTCATATGTTGATATAATTTTTATTTAAGTATCGCATATAAAAATGACGCGGACAATAATCGAAGACAAATAAAAATAAAACATACATTATTTGCATTAAACCACAGCGGCAATGCAACATGAGAAGTATAAGAGGACAACACAGATATATCCGTAGGCCCTCCAGGAAAGGGAGGCACTTCAGGTAACTGCTCTGGGGCTTCTTGAGCCGCAATATCATCAACGTCTGGTCGAGGCACAACATCCTCGCCCTGCTGAACATCGCCACCCTCAACCAGATCAAGAAACTGCTGGGAGTCATAACCACCATCTATGGCATCATGTAGTTGATCCTGATAATTCATGTACTGGGTCGGGTCTTCCACCTGTGACTGTGTCGGCTGAGTACTTCTTTCACCATCATTGCGATTGGACCTTCGGCCTCTTCCCCTCTTTGGGATATGAGTGTTTACCCTTTCACCATTATTACTAAGTTCTGATTTCCGCGATTTCCGCTTCTTTCTTGAAATTTTCTTGGTATTCTTATTTTCATGTCTTTGTTGGATACAATTCTCCGCTGGTATCAGTTGATCCGTACATCCCGTAAAATCCATGCCTTGTAACGCACCAGTAGGGTTTAAAGGTGCTGAATCCATGAAATCAAAGGAGTTAATATCTTCAACGTCTTCAAAGATATGATGATAGTCTTCATGGAAAGGCTCTTTAGTCCGGCTTATTGATGCTGATTGATAGTCTAACTCAGCAGTACCGAAGATATGAACGATGAAATTTGAATTTCCTTGATATGTGAATACTAGTAAGTATCCAATGCCAATTGAGTAGCGTTGAATAAAATCTTGCCAGCCATCCACAAAACAAATACAATTGCCAACCTTTTTCATTCCTAGATGCCAGATGGTGCCGCCAGGAACAGTGAGGGTTGCGACAGTCGAAAGTTGGACCCCATGTTTCCTTAGAAAATTATTCGGAATCATCTGTAATTGAAAATAATATTGAGCATCTAAATGTTAGTAAATGCTCATAATAAAAGACTGGAAATTTTAAGATTTAGATATGAATGAGTCAAAATTGAAAATAGCAAAAAATAAAATAAACATAAGCATGGAGTCATGACACGAACATAAGAAAGTATCTCTATTAAATAAATAAATTGGTTCAGAATAAGTATGGACCCCAACTATTCACTCCCAAAAAGCAAAGAAATGCAACAACACACGCTAAATAACTAATTAGGTTAAAGTGTGTGTATATATATATATAAGAAAAAACAAATAAGCCATGTGCGCTCAAATAGGGGGTTTCAGACAAATAAATACTATATTGAAACAAATTGAAGCATAACAGTAGCAGAACTGTGCACAACATTACAACCAAGGATTTCTGGTCGCAATCCAATGAGGATAAGAACAACGCACAACACAGGCGAGTTACTAGAGCAAGGCAGAAGGATCCAGTCACAGGGAAGAAAATATCCGATCATAGGGCAGGAAAAAAGGGTTCTCTGTCACACACTCAAAGGTTTTCTAGTGAGAAGAGGTTTTTCATTTGCAGGTGTAGGAAGTTTGAGGATTTGAGGCTCCTTTTACCCTACGTGCATTAACTTTATCTGGGCCATGTACTCGGCTCGAAATTAACACACAAGCACACACTTTTTGCGATTTCCAAAGTCAATTACCATATGATTTTACTAAAAAATAACTAGGTGTGAGATCTGAATCATTGAACTTCTTTAAATTGTTCGATTTCAATTAGTGATAAGTGATGTGATATTAACTATGATGTTGAATATGGAGATTTGTTTTAAAAAGTAACTAATTTCTAGAATGCTACAGGCAACTGCAATCTAAAATTCATCATACTTAATCAGTGCGAGAATCTATAACTACACTAAAGAAGTTAATATATGCGTTCAAGTGTTCATAGCAAATACATGAAATAAAATCCAAGTAGAATTTCATAGACAACATAAAAATCTATTCAATGTATCATATATTAATGAGTTTACAGCAAAACATCCAAGAGCGTAAACTTCATCAAGAAATCAACATGATAGCAAATTCAATTGTGATGAGACAAATTTCGGTAAGAATTTCTCATTCAATTTTAGATAAGCTTGTTCAACTGGAAAAGATAGCGCCAAGAAAAATTGCAACAAGTATATCTAATGTACGTAAATACTATGAAAATAAAGACATAATAAAACACCCAATTCAATTTTAGGACTAATAATCAACACAAAACCAATTCAATTCAATTCAGTTTCAATGCCATAAGTTATGTTATGATCAAAAGAGTCAAATTCTAGGGCTAATCATCAACTCAACAACCTAGATACAAATTCTGAAAAATAAAAAAACCTAAGCAACACTAAATCAAAATTTTAACACTTTTCTATGAATTTAAGCATAGAAATCAAAACTAAACGGAACAAAAAATCATGGGTATTAGGGTTTACAGAAAACACTTTTCTAATGAGAATCTCGACAGAAAACCCAAACTTGATGATTAAAATCATGGGTTTACAACAATACCAACAAAAAAAATAAAACTTTATGAAAAGGGGAATTAAGGTTTACTGCAATACCCTAAAAATCCATCATAAGATAAAAAAATCGAATCAAAACACAAAATTAATTAAAAACAAAAACAAAAAACATGAAAGGAGAGAGATTTTGGTTACCAATTGCCTAGATTGAAGGGTTGTTGGAAGAATGAGCTTGTAGAAAGAAGGATGAGGCATTGTGAGATAATGAGATTGGAGAAATTGATTGAAAGTTGAAAACTTTGAAGGAATCACCGAGATCTGAGTTGTTGGGTTGGGTTGGGTTGTTCTTCACATTCTCTGCTTTTCAGTCAAATAAAAAACAAAACCCTCAATTTCACCAAATTTAAAGCTATTAAGTCACCTCCATTTTTTTCTTTTATCTAAATAAACCACAACATTCGTTAATATTTTGATTTTAATATTTTTATATGTGTCTCTTTAGTATTATGGTGGATACAGTTGAATCATGGTGACTCATAGTGTATATCTAGATCAGTGTGATTATGGGATATCCACCAAAATACAAAATTTACATATAGTCTGATATCAAAATCAAATATCATAGTGAGTTGTCATGATTATAATTTTATCTTCGACTCTGATGCTAAATGTAACACACTAAACCCTTAAAGCGATAAAACACGCAAATGATACAATCATATAAAGAATTTAGATGTTATGTCTTCAATAAATCCAAAACATGCATAATTAATTTTACAAACATCGCAACGGTAATATCTTAACATTGTTGGTCTATATAGCTAATTAGTTTGTAAGCTAGAGGGGGGTGAATAGCTTTTTGAAAAGTTTTTCCGGAGATTAATAAAAAGTGAGTTTGATGAAATCGACTATTGGAATCGTGCGTGAACAATCACAACAATATACAAAAAGATAAATCTATGTGTAATAAGATTTAATCTAGAATTGAGAGATTCACGATACAAATCTTATATACAATCAAACTTTAATAAACCTTGAAAAATATACAAAACTTTTAGACAATTCCAAACCAAGCCTATATGAACAAAATTACTAAGCTATCAATTGAAAACACAATGCATATAGAATTGAGTAATTGGATAGAATTTGCACTCAATTGATCTAAGCAAAATTATAAAAACCTAATTCAAGGAATTAGATTAACATTGATGAAAAACTACTTAGATCAATAAAAGCAATTATCCTAACAATTATTCAATTAAGCACATGCAATAATGAAAAGTAAAGAGGATAGGGAAAGAGAGATAACACCGATATTTTACAGTAGTTCGCTCTTTCTCGTCCTCGCTAGAGCTACGTCTACTCTTCTTGATGAAGTATGCCTTCACCAAGGTCGTCCACTATGTAACAAATGTTGAATACAATGTGTTTACAAGAGCTCCTTGAAATTAAACCTAATTCTTCAACCCCTATGGAAACACTCCCCCAAACTTCAAATAACCTTTGAATTTGGTGCTCCTTGAATCTTCGAATCCTTGAATACCCATGCACCCCTTCGAATTCTTCACTCGAGCCTTCGATGCTACGTCCTGTAAGCATACTCAATGAGTCGATTCATATGAGGAGAGTTTATATGAGGAGAGTTTATATAGTAATGGTAATGAAGAGCAAAAATTCTAGCCAAAACAACTGAATTAGTCGATTCACTAAATGAGTGAATCGATTCAAACATGTATAAGACAACCTGAAGAAGGTAGAATGCTATAAAGATTGATATACGCATCAAATGATTTTTTGAGTCGATTCAGACTACCCATAATGAATGTTGATACGATTCAAACAAGTGTGAATCAACTCGGAATAAGTCAGAGACATATGATGATACGATTCATGCATTTTTTAGATATGATAGAGTGAAACGATTCACACGTAGACAAAGACTTTTGCGATACAATTCAGATATGTATGAATCGATTCATGCAGTAAAATATGGAGTTTTGACAGATGATATGCAAAGAAAAGGAAGACTTGAGACATGTAGGCTTGAGTGCTTTAACCTATTCTAAAATAACAATCCTCAACATAAAATGATGAACAAGCTAACATCATCAAAAACTAGGTAGAGGCTTCAAACATCTCATGAACAGATTAACAATTCTCCAAAGATGCCATGCCACATATATCATGATACATCAACAAATAAAAATCTCAAATCTCAACATACTGAGTGATAATCTCAAAAGACATAATAAAATAAATAAAGGTTAGACATCCTAATCAGAGCCCTAAACTAAGATTCCAAAGAAAAAGAGACGAGGTAGCTCTATAGCTGGCCTCAAGAATACTCAAAGCAAAGGCAACACAACTAATCCTGCAAGCCGTTTACCCATTCATTCAAATAGGCAGGCAGTCAACCAAACAAGCATTGGGGGTTAGTCAACATTCCACAAACAAGATATAATCAAATGAAAATAAAACGGCATAATTAATTTCACATGATTACTAATACTTAATTAAAATCATTCACAACAACCCCACAATATATTCAATCATCAAGCATACAAGCATAACATCACACAAGTACATTTTCACATCTTCACATATTCACCAAATTTCACCAAGCACATAAATCACCAAGTTTCACCAATGCACATAATCACCAAGCACATAGCCAAACATGAGACACTCATCAATCATCAAATGTATGTTATGCCCCTAGACACGACTATATATGCATGTGGTACCAATCTTCGTCATTCGATACAACCGCATCATTATCGTCGTCAATTGAATACAAAGTATGATAATCGTCTTTGTGGGATACAAAGTATCCTAGTCATCTTCATTGGATATAAATATCCTAGTTATGAATGCATGAACATATGACTCAATAATGCATACGTTCACCCAACAAATGGTCTTCATTAATGTCATCATTTTTCATACATGCATTTCATCATCAATAACATCGACACTTTGCATGTAAGAATTCATCATCATTAAAAAATTATCATCACTAAAATCGTCATCATAATCAACATCAATAACAATCACCTCAAGGAAACAATAAAGTTCCGAAATCACATTTCACATAAAAGACAGACAAATAACAACATCATGACATCCATCATAGTAAACACCTAATCATCATTGATTCATCACCATTCCATCATATAAACATGAATACAATCCATCAACAAGTTTAGAAATCATAAAACTCCATTTCGATAAAGTTCGTTTATTTTCTACACAACACTGATTTTCAAGTATCACACTAAAATAATGTTTTCAAATGTCAACAACCTTTCACCACATTCCTACATTTTAACTAGTAGTCCATAAGTTTAAACATAGCATGATCCCTTCACAAGATTCGCTTAAAGTTTCAATTTTGTCAAGTTCGTTTATTTTTGATCACTTTTCAAAACCAATCCATTTTAAAATAGAGACAAAGTTAAACTACTCATAAAATCCAAATTATACTTCAATTAGATAGGGTTAGATGTTTGGAACACATATGGATACTTAAAAGTCCGCGAAAACACAGAAAATCGAGTTTTCGGACAACAGAGAGGGGCACACAGCCGTGACTACAATGCACACGGTCATGCTCCCAAAAGTCGAAAGTTAACGACCGGCCGTGCCACAGGACCGCACGGTCGTGCCAGTCTGACAGTTCAGAATTTCTGATTTTTCCGTTTTCGCCGTTTCAAACATAAAATTTCGATCGTTAATTTGATTTCGATTCTGTTTTCTCCTACGCGTTCCAATCACTTTAACCAATCACATTATACAGTAAAATAATGTTTTCCTATCCCAAATCAACTTAATCCAATTTCTCCCAAAATCAATTATTTCACAAAAACGGTTAAAACGACTTTTACACAAAAATCCCATTTTCTCCCAAACAATTAAACACCCAAAAGTCATAGTTCAAAACAGAAATTCTAAGTATCCTAACTCATCCTAACAACATCGTCAATCCATTCAAAACATCAAAAATAAAAATTCCCCATTTTGACCCATTTCACTAAAAACTCATCAAACACCACAACATGAATCACAACAACACAATTAATAATACCCAAAGCATGAATTATCTTCAACAACAATCATAACATATAATCATGGTTTCACCAACAATTTACAACAACAACATCATTTCTCATTCATTTAAGCAAGAACCACAAAGTGTTCATATCAACATCCTTCAACAATGAAAAAAACAACAACAACAACAACAAGTTTATCATCAATTTAACATACCCAAATTCATCATCAAATAAAGAGCACGAAAATTGACATTAAAATTCACAAAAGTCATAATTCACAAATAAGCACTTTTGACCCATAATTGAAAATATGAAATTTTAGCTTAATTGTGGTAAAGTCTAACCCCCATACCTCAAGCTTCAAAAGTCACTAGCTATGGCTTCAATATCCTTCTCTAACCCCAAGTCTCTAGCTTGCCTCTTTGTCAAGCTCTTTCTCTTCTATTCTCTATTCTCCTCTTCTTTCTCTCTCTACCTCTCTAGTTTTCTCATAAGAGTTATCTATTTATATCACCAAAATGGGATAGGTTAATTCTCATTCTAATTGGGCTTCAAAAATTCTTGCATCTAATTCTAAAAAGATACTACTCATTAATCCACTTGTCTCTAAATAATTCTCACTAAAACATCAAAAATAACCTTCGTAAAATTACTAATTTACCCTTACTTTCCAAATGACAAAAATACCCTTAGCCTCCAAAATGACTAAAATACCCTTATAGGCTAAAAATCCACTAATCCTAAATCAAATACACACAAAGACAAATAAGCACATACAAACACATATAAATACATATAATAAATAAATAAAATAATTCTAGCTAAAAACGGGTTGTTACACTAAACATACGCATATTGTATTATTAAAATAGTTTGCATCATGCACAAGTTTTTAGAGATTTTGTGGGGACAAAAATTGAGGATTGTTGCCTTTCTGATATACTTATGTTGAAGAGAGATGGGGGTGCGATGTTGTTTTTCATATTGAGGATGAGTTTGTTACCCATTAGATGTTATTTTGTATCGAGCAATAGAGTTTATTTTTAGCAATGTAAGGATTGTGATTATGATGAAACTTAAATTCGTATGTTGTGGAAAATGGAAGATCTAGATAATGGGTTTAAAGCAGTGGCGTTGGACGTTGAAGTTGTTGAATTAGGTTTACATTTTTTTTGTGTGAAAGATTTTAGGTTTACATGTTATTAAAAGAGATGATGAAGATCATGTATATGACAGACAAAATGCTGCTCATATATTTAAGAAAGTGAATATCTACGGATTTATTAATATAGGTGTTTGCCTGTAATTTTGGCAAACGGGGGCTAGTTTTGATTATTAAAAGCGAGATCGAATCCCAAGACTGTTGTGCAGAGGTTTTTTATACAAAAATGGTTTTGAAAAAAGGCCACGAAATGCACTCAGAATGTTAGAGAGCAGGACAGGTTTTATAGTAAAAGGCACTGTCTCTCGACAGGTTTGAGATTGCAATTAAAAGCTAAAAACAAAGCAAATAAAATAAAGATAAAAGTAAGTTTAGGCACATAAACTCAAAGAAAAGATAAAATGCATTGCATTAAAATAAAAGGGGTGGTCTACAAATCAGTTAACATACATTCTGTATAACTCGTTTCCTTAGTCGCTCGTAGTTTGAGTGTTGTAGAATTCTGTATATGATTTGCGACCCACTTTCCGGCTTGGAAACTACTATTTATTCTAAAAACCTAGATGGCGAACCTCTAAACCCATGATCAGCACTTCCTCCATCTTGGACAACTTCTTGTCCCACGTTTTCAACTAAAAGGAAACCGTCTCTTTACTTAAAATCATGCTTTCCCGCCTTTTGCTTGTCTTCGACGCGAAACAACCTTTCAGCCTTGCTTTGTCGAGATTCTGACCATACGCTCTAGGCTTGATGCTTTGTCGAAGCTCTTCAATTTATATGTGAAAGCTCTTCGATTCCTGCAGAGTTAAAGGTCAAACAAATGTTGACCATATTAAATGAGCCTGTCAAATTTACAGGATAACAAATGCCCCCCAAAAATGCCATTTTCGACGATATAACTCAGAGAGGAGAACATTGGCATTTTTGCAAAACACTTTATTTCTCTTCATACTTATGATGATACCATAGTCATCATGGCTTGTGACCGAAACCTTCTATGCCCTTCTTGGATTTCACTAGTTCATGGTTTTGGCTGTCACGTGCTCCAAAATATTCGCTTTTAGCTTTTGCACGGTTTCCCACTTCTACCATTATGGTGCCTCTAGCATACTAATCTGTCTTTTTCGAGACTCCGCAATTTCACTATCCCACGAACTTGACAGTTTTAACATTTCTCTAAAGAAGTGAACGGTTCCCGCTTGCCCTCTTTATTTATAAAGCCTTGTTTAGTGCATTTTCTTCCATCCATCGACTTTTTACATCTTCAACCACTCTACGCTCTTCTGTTAAAATAGCGGTGTTTGGGGCTGAAGACCTCATTAAGTTTGAAACTGCTTTTTTCTCGGGGGGGCTTACTAGACAAGGCTTCTGCCTCCAGGTTTGAAGCATAGACTTGTTTGCACTTCCAAAGGGACTTGTAAGGGCTATGGTAGAAAACCAAACATTTTTTGGCCTCTTCCCGGAGATGATGAAGAATATTCGACAATGGAACTTTGTTTTTCCTGTCGTCTTGACGTCGAAGTCGCTTGGTTCCTCGTTCATTTCCGATTTCTTGAAGATGTAAGATTCTAGTTCTCAAAAACCCTCAAGATTTGTTGGCATGTCAAACCCTTGGTGGGCGTGAGGTCGTATTTAACCTGTTGCATTCCAACTCACAAGGAGGCTTTGATTAGGAACAACTGCCGTCTAACTTTTATTCTTTAGTTGGCGTTGTTATGCATTGCGGTGTAACATAACAATGTCCAATTTTGTAATAGTTCGGCAATGTTCTTAGTATATTTTCCTCTTAATCTCAAGGCTGAATGTTTTTCCTTTTGTCGAAAGTTTATGTTTGTGTTTTTATTTCACACAAGTAGGCTTATATTCTTCATACATGCCTTTATTTCGACATATTTATCAAAGCACTCAATTTCTTTGACAATTTGTAAAATGGTAGAGATTTTCAATCATTCAAGATAAGAGTTCTTTTCAACAAAGCTGCGCACTTGCAAATAGACCAGAATTTGTAAGTAAAACTTCAACAAACATAATTGCTTGCCCCCAAACTTTGATATTGACAGATTTTCCATATGGGTTCTAAACAAGAATTATATCCATTTTAGTTTCACCCACTGTTTATGGTTTCTTACCCAAACCTTTGAATCTCTAAGGCAATTAAATGCCAAATTTTACCATTTGATTTTAACTAAAGGAATCACATCAATTCCTTGTTAAAGATACAATCAACATTATGGTCGATTCACCAAAATTTCCTTAAGCATAAACTTAAGTGTTTCGATAGTATCTTCATTAATGGTTTCCTAACCATTTCTTGCTAAGTATCAGCCACTAAGGCCTTCTTGATCTCACATTCCGGCTAAACAACTGTGATCCAATTCTAAGCATCTTGCTTAGATGTGATGATCATCTTCATCATTCCCTAAGGTTAGGGAATTCATGTCCTATATATCAAATTTTGTGTCGAGCGTCTCCCTTTCCCACATGAAACCATGAGTTGGATGGTGTTTTCATAGAACTTGCATCTGCTTGATTAGCATCGTCATATTTCGCAGATGAACATGGAGCAATCTTCTCTAAATTCTTGTCAAAAGTTTTCCTTGTGATTTGATTTACTTCAGCAAGAAAATAGCTTTGGTCAGCCTCAATGTTTTCGACTATACCATCATCTATCCAAATTGAGATTCTTTGGTGCATGGATGAGGGAACAACGCCTATATCATGAATTCATTCTCTCCCTAACAACAAGTTGAAGTTAGCCTTCGACGGGACCACCATGAACAAAGTCGGTCTAACCACAGTTCCCACCGTTAGACTTACTTAGAGTGCACCAAGGGAATGACCAGCCTTTCCTTCATATTTCAACATAATCACATTATGAGGCTTCAAATCATTGTCAGTCTTGCCAATCCTTTTGAGTAAGGATTGAGGCATTAGATTGACAGCAGAACCACCGTCGACCAACACTTTGTTAACACCAATCTCATCCACTTTGGCTTGGATGAACAAAGGTTTAAGATAACTCCTCATTGAATCATCAGGCTATTCAAATATGGCTTTCTGAATATCTTCAGAGCCATTATTCAAAAAATAGCACATGGATTTGTACTCCTCCATGCCCTTGGGATCAAACTCTTCCTCTAAATCATCAACCTCGGATATCATATCATATTCGGATGGTAAGAGGGAAACCAAATTACATATGACATCAAAGTCTGGTTCTGAATTTGTAAATCCCGATCCTAGCTCATTATCCTCATTGGGATCTTCTTCGACTAAAGGAAGAGATAACCTCTCTTTTGCTGGTCTTCTTTCTGACTCGACCATTCTCTGATCACCCTTTGGGTCAACAGTCTCATCTTCGAGGCTTGTAGAAATGCTTTTCTTGGACCTCTGGTACCTCCTCCATTAAGTTCTTGTCATGGGATTCTTTCCCTTGTAGTTGTTGCTATAAGCAAACTTCCTCGACTCAAAGGCAGTACCATTTTTGTTGTTGTCCACAACACTGCTGTTTCTTTTTATCATATTGTTCCTCCCATGTTGCACATTCTTGTAGGTCGACTGAACCCATTTTTAATTTGGTGCATAAGGGATCAAAGTTTTTCCCTGACCACTTTGATTGACATAATTGGTGGTCAAAGAGTTATCGATGAAAGGAATATAACTCTTTATAAATGAAAACTTAGGTCTATGATCAGTAGACCACTTCCCCCTTTTCTTAGGTTTTGGGATAGAACCTTCGAGGCCTTTAGTTACCTCTTTGTCAAACACAGCACTACATCTAGGGCAAAGCATTACCTCAGAATTTTTCAGCTTGCATCGATTGAGGAAATCAATCAATTCTTCTTCAGCTGTGGGATAGGTTGTTTTTAACTTCTCGTAGAACTGAGGCTCCAGAGCAATCTCTTCAACGTGTTCTGCATCTTTAGTGATGTCCACCATTTGACATTCTGCAACCTCAGTTTCTACTTCTACTTCTGCTTCGACCATATTACATCCTGCAATGTCAGTGTACATCATACTCACTAAATCTAGGGAAAGAATGACCCATATAAAATGGTAGGGAAATTGGAATTAACAAAGATCATGGTTATGGGCATAACTCACAAACATTTAGCAAAAGAAAAGGTGAGGAATGATGTGTTCATGAACATATACTACAAAGTTTTGGATTTATGATCATTTACATATTTTGTATGCATTGGAAATCAAAATCAAAGAAAGAGTAGAGATTTTATGGGTTATTACCTTTCTCAAGGTTCTTGGAATTTTCTTTTGTATAGAGAGAAGAAAGAAAGAGGATGAGAGAACAACTAGGGAGAAGAGAGACTGACGAGAGAAGAAAGGAAGAAGAATGAAGATGTAAGAGAGATGAGAGGTTTATGGTTTTGTAGAGAGAGAAGTAGGAAGAGAGAAGTAGGAAGAGAGAAGAGAGAAGAGAGAAGAGCGAAGAGAGAAGTGTGTAACGAGAGATAGAGAAGAATGAAGACTGGAGGAAGAGAAGAGACACGTGAGAGAGAAGAGGAGAGAAGAATGAAAGAATGAAATGAGAAATATGAATTTGGCTGGCTTGGTTTACTTATAAAACAACCACAAGAATTTCTAGCCCTTGGATCATAGTAGAAGCATGCGCATTGCATCTTGGCCCTTCTCTCGTTCTTGGTCACCAAGATTTTTAACTAAATAAGATAGGATTAAATGTAGACCATTGGATTGAAATAGCAAATACATGTGCTCTAAATCTTAGCCATTCATTCTTACTTCGTCACCAAGTTTTTCATTACGAATGGATGCCGTTGACAATGATACGTGATACCAATAAAAACGTCTGAAATCATTTTTGTCGATAAAACAACTTTTTATCCAATCATTTTATACGATGTGTTCTATTGATAAAATTTCTGACGGAGAAATTATTTTTATTGCATAAATATATCGTAAATAATTTTGTGAGTCCATATGAAAATTTTCGTGGTAAACGGAGTTTGTTTCAAAAATCTTACACGGTAAAATTTTCCTTTTTCGAAGAGATTGAAAATTAAGTTTCATAAATTATTTTCAAACAATTTTTACTGTGAGTCAATATCACGACAAAGACACTAAAATATTCAAGTAGCGATTAAAATTCATTGTCAAAGGTATTATTTATTTTTATTTTATCATTATTTAAAGTAGACGAAATAACATAATATTATATTATTAATATTTATTTATTTTCAAAATTAGGAGTCTTACACCAAGCGTAAAGAGAAAAAAGTCAAAAGAATATATGCAACTGATTTGATGAACCATACTTTTATCAATACAATGCAAATGACTTTCTTTTAAGTCCTTTTGTTTCTTATCTTTTAAGATTGTTTCGTTTCTTTTAAATTCATAAACTTTCTTGTTGATCTCTGTCGAATCAGACAGTTATCTTCATCTTTTTGCGTTAAACTTTATGAATAAACTTTCTTGTTGATCTCTGTCGAATCAGACAGTTATCTTCATCTTTTTGCGTTAAACTTTATGAATGTCATGAACACTCAAACAATTTCTAAAAAAACATTGCACGTGTCCTAAGATTTCTAGTTTTTTTGGTGGTGGCCATGATTCGAACCCCGGACCTTAGATATATTATGCATTGTCCATATCAACTGAGTTAAGCTCACCAAAACTAAGATTTCTAGTTTGATCATATAAGTAACATTTTAAAACCAGCACTTTTGTTTGCTGATATAAAGGAGCAACAGCATAGAGGTTACTTGAATTCCAATTCTCCACTAACATTACTCTGATCTCTCTTATGATACCGACCATCCAATCAAAAATCTCAGCACTCTTTTGGCACTATTTATCTAAAGTTGTTGAATGAGGAATTATCTAATGTTAATCAAATTGGTTTTGCAACAAAAACACATAATAGTAAATAATATGATGATAAAGAAATGGAAACATTTGAATTTGAAGAAAGAAAACATGATACGTTTTGGTGGGGGGAGTGAAGAATTATGAGATGAAGAATAACATAAGTCCTATTTCTGCAATTAATTTCCAAATATCTTCACTATCAAAAAACAAAAGAAAATATTATACTAAATAAGTTCGATATATAATTAACAAATAATTGCAACTACACAACCCTCTCAAAGTGAAGGTCCAACATTTACTTATTTATCATCAACTACTATAATAGTTGGTAAATAACAACAATAACATCCATAAACATAGCATCATAATTCTATTAAATTACCCTAACAACTAACTCATAACTAAATAAACATAAAAACCAATCAAGTTGCTTAGGCTCCGGTAGCAAGAAGTTCCTACAAGAACGTACCCGAAAAACATCGGATTCGATGAACAACGTTTGACCAATACGCATGCCTCTACACATAAACTGAATTAGTCGTCCAAAAAACATATTTTACATCATATCATATTAATACAAAACTTAGTAATATAATGCATCATATCATATGAATACAAAATTAAAACTACATTTTTTACATTATTATTGTTATTTTTCAACACACAAACACTTCATACACTTCATACCTGTATCATAGAGGAATGGAAGGAACACTCTCTTTTGAGCACTCTTTCTAGCACTCACTCTCTCTTCAACCAATAAAAGAGTGAGTGCTAAAGTGTTCTAAAAGAGTTTTCCTAGCATTTCTCCTATGATATAATCATAATTAGAACAAGTTCAACAACTCATGAATCTTCTTCTCAAACCAACTCTTCTCATCATGATGACGACGATCCTCCTCATCGCGGCGAATGAAATCGTTATAAGTCATCACCATCGGCCGGTGCATGACCCCACCACCGTGAATCCTCGCCAATCGTTTCTGGATCCGACGATCGGAGTTTCCGGCATCTTTCGACAAGATCATGTCGTTGCCGTAAGGGATCTGACGGCGGTGACCATGACGGCAACGACGGTGAGATAACGGAAAGTCTAACGGCAATATGCGTTGGTGTGGGTGGATGTGACGGTTGATTGGACGGAAATCGAGGAAAGTTAACGGAACGTGGTCGATAGAGTTGAGATTGAACGAAACGGTGTCGTGTTGTTGGGTTTTGGAAGAACTATGAGAGCGCGTGGTGGTTTCGGAATTTGATTCGGGTAATGGGTTTTGAAGATCGCGGGCGCGTGAGAGAGTGGTAGTAAAAAGGAAGAGTAAAACGGTGATGGAAATAGAAGTGACTTTGGTTGTGGCCATGGTGTGTGAGGTTTTTTGAGAGAAGTAATAGACACAAATTGTGGTGTTGAAATGAAGTTTTGTTATATAAATGGAAATTATGAAATGGACAGAGTATAGTTTTTGGTGGGTGAATGGACAAAGTATATAATGTTAAATGGAGGACTATTTGAGGGGAAGAAATTTCTTGCTTTTTTTTAAAGAGGGGTGGAAATTTCTTGCTTGTATTATACGACATCTTTGTACGACTTTACTTTATTTATTGAAGTGATATAGGGACGGCTTCAATTTTTTAAGGGATAAATTAATAATTGTTTCTTTGAATATGTAACGAGTAATCATTATCTTAATAAATGTATCAAAATTTTAAAATAGTCTTTAATTGTGCACTTCATGTCCAATATTAAAACAGTCCTTCAAGAGTGACATTAACTTTATTCATACAAGGACTAATATGAAGGTTATTAAATATAAAGACTAATATGATAATAAGTAAGTATATTGAATGATTGATATGACAATATTAACGAAACAATTTAATGGAAATAACTATTTTGACTAACATCGTGTATAATCAAATACTATTTTAAAATTTTGATACATTGAAGGATTATTGTGACTACTCGTTACACATTCAGAAACAATTACACATTCATGAACAAAAATGACTATTATCTTCTTTTTTTTAATTACAAAGCGTGTAAGCCTAAGGCAACGGAGAAATTCTAATATGGTCACGGGACCAAAGAAATAGTGTTTGGTCACACACAGAAAGAAGTATTTTTTTAATAACAAACAGGAAATTGATAAAAAAGATGATTGAATATTTTGAGGAGAATCTTTTTATGTATGTGTCCAAACATTATTGATTTGGTCACGTGACCATGGAAGAATACCTCAAGGCAAAGAGGCAAATTTGATTTAGGTTAAATTTTTTTATATTTTTCTCTTGGTTGACATAGCTCTCTTTGATGTGTGCTTCACCCAATTCTAGGATACTTTATGATTTCATTTGTCTTTTATTTTGGAATTTTGATAAAATCTAATGTTTAAGTTGCAATACCCTTCGTTTGTTTACATGAAATTCTTTCCATTTTGCAGAGTTATGAGAGGGTCTTTGGATGCCCCTAATATCTTGGACGATTTATACTCGAATTTATTTGACTGGGGTTGCAGTAATGTCTTTACCATCACGAACCAGGATCTACTGCTGTAATAAACCACACAGTTTCACACTGTTTTGATTTATGACCATTGGATCTTTATTGGCATGGTACTATTGTAATTTTATGAAATCATCCAATGGCTGAAATGAAAATTGTGTTGTACTTTACAGCATCAAATCCATATCTGTTACAAGTGCACTCAAATTTGCTGGGAAAAGTTGCCTGAAATTAGAATCACACTAAATAAGCTGAGGAAGGTTGGAGCATCTCAAGTTTCAAAGATAGGACACCCACTGTTCTAAATGATAGAAAGTGACCATTGGTGCCTAACTTTTGTTCATTAGGAGCATGTTAAAAAGAAAAGCACTGAATGCGGCAAAGGAGCTTGTGAAAAAAATGGGTGGACCAACTCAGAGCACCCTTTTTTTTAAATCATCCAGGAAAACTGGAGGCAGCAAATCAAGCTCCTCACAAATTATGGAACAATTCACTCAAAAATAAAATAAAAAATTAATATTACGAGATTGATTAACTTTTAGTAAATTAATTTGTATAATTAATGAGTAAATTTTTCAGTGTGACCTAAAATAATTAATATTAATAAAAACTAATATTTTTTTCAAAAAATTTAATAGAACTAATATTATAAATAAATTAAAATATAAATTTTAGGGGGTTTTCAAGCGCTCAATTTTTCCATGTTCTTGAAAAAGTAGATTTTCAATGAGTGAGAGGAGAGTGTGGTCCAGAGAGAGAGTGTAACAGCCCGATTTTTGTTAGATTTGAATTTTTAATTGTTTATTATGTGTTTATTTGTGTTTATATGTGATTAATTGCCTCTATGTGTATTTTGGTTGAGATTAGTGGGCTTCGGTGTTAGAAGGGTATTATAGTCATTTTGGACTCAGGGGTATTTTGGTCATTTTGGGAGTAAGGGTAATTTAGTAATTTCATGATAAGGATTATTTTAATGCTTAGGTGAGAGCCATTTTATTAAGTTACTAGTGGGTTGTAATTTATTTTATAACCGGTAAGTGATCGTTATTATTATTATTTCTAACCGTTAATAGATAGAAATTTTGGGGGTTAGTTTATAAGTGTTGAGAGCCCATTAAGACATTGAGGAGGTTAAGCCCAATTGTGTAAGAACTATATAAGCATTAGTCATTAAAGAAAATAAGGTTACACAATCATTTTCATAAGTTTTGGAAGAGGTAGAGAGAGAAAGGGCAAGAGGAGGAGAAGAGGGTTATAGAGAAAAGCTTGAAGAACCAAGAGGAGCTAGGAATTCTAGGAGCTTAATTGAAGCTTTTGCTAGGATTATTGCTTATTGAGGTAAGGGGGTTAGATTTCATTCATAATCTCTTAGTTTAATCTCTTCTCTAATTCTATGCAAAAGTACTTATTTGAAATAAGTGATTATTGTGAACTTAATTGTTGAAATTCGTGCTCTTGTTTTAGTGATATGTTTGAGTAGGTGAATTTGATGATAATTGAGTTGTTGATGATGAATTTGGATGTTCATGATATATATAAATGAGTAATTTGTGAATTATGCTCAATTGATGAATTGTGACATGTTGTTGATTTGTGGTGGAATTCATGACTATGAGTTGTAGTTGTTGTTAATTGTTGTTGTTAATGTCATATCATGGATTGGGTATGAATTAAATTGTGATGAAGTTGTTGTTCTTTAATGAGTTTAAATAAAAATGGGTTGATTATGATTTTGGTGTGGTATAAGTGGGTATTACAAGTGTTATGACCTTGGACAATGTTTTGAATTGATTTGGGAGTGTTGTGTTTGAGTTTAGTGATTTAAGAGTGATTCTTAAGTGAAAAGCGCATTGTTAAGCTGATTTTTGAACTGCTGTGAAGCCCAAAATCGGCCCCCAAATTGCCAAAATTGGCCACCGATTTCTGAGCTGTTTTTCCAGTTTTGGTTCGACAAAAATCGGGCCCTGATTGTTGCAATTCGGCCACCGATTTTCTGTCAGGAAAATCTGGAAAACATTCACATTTTTCGCCCTTTTCTGTTTTGAATTGACTTTTTGTGTAAACATGAAAGTTTTAGACAATTGTGTTAGCTTTCCAGTGGATTTGGTTTGACTTGAAAATGATTTTTAGATTTTGAGTTATGATGAAAACACTCAAAGGAGGTCTTGGTGAAATTTTATGAAAATTCCGCATAATTATTTCTAAGTCAACCCAAAACTTATGGAATGTTTCCAAACCTCAAAACTAGAAGTACTAGGAGTTTAATTAAGAGGTTTAAGAGTATTTAACCTATGGCTTGTTGAATCTAACTTGGTTTTGCAATATAGAAGAAATGATACGAACTTATCGTAACTTATGATTTTGATGATTTTGTCGTAGTCAGCCGGTGAAACGCACATGTATATCCAACTACACTCATATGTGATCTAAGTGTATACATAGTCGAGGCCCTAGAGTTTGTTTACTTGGTTTTAGTCCAATTGTTTCAATTATTTTCAAGTTGTAAAAT
>Ga0228710_1003583_pt1 | contig 24637 bp, 19 predicted proteins | sample MedpolnodulmetaG_FD_177995 | JGI IMG/M metagenome (GOLD analysis project Ga0228710, IMG submission 177995) | Root nodule microbial communities from Medicago polymorpha collected in Santa Monica, California, United States - pink nodules | ecosystem: Host-associated > Plants > Roots > Nodule...
TTTTTTTATTTATTTTATTATTATTTTTTTTTTTTTTTTTTTACCTTTACGGGTTTTAAATCTTTGTTTTAGATTTTCTAAAAAGAATCTTCGATTTTTTGTCCCTTGAAATATCTTATTTTCAATTTTAGTCATTTTTTTTATAAAAGTTTGTGTTTTGTGTTTAAAAGGACCTTTTCTGATGATGTCATTGATAAGACCATAACATATCATTATGTACTGAGCATTAAACCAAAACTATGATCCTTTTCAAACAATATTATCTTTAAGTTTCACAATGTATATCTAATGGTTGCATCACACCTCCTAATCTTTTGGTATTTTGCCTTGATTTGTTGACATACCAAACATTGTGCAACAAATTATGAAATATCAGACTTCATCCATGCCCACGAGGAATCTTATATCAGATCATGGTACATTTTGGTAGATCCCAGATGAATAGCAAAACTAGTCATGGGTTTTCTTCTTCTTCTAGAACCAGCTGCTTTAGACTTGCATTATTAGGCACATAAACTCTTCCTTCAAAAACAACAACTCCCATCTGCAACCTATGTGAACTCTGACTTACTTAATTTAGCTTGCAGATCAACGTCTAAAGTTTTAGCTTGACCAATATGCATCCTCAGGTTGCAGGAAATTTTCAACCGATTAAACAAAGTTCCACTTTTTAACCAAATAACGTTCAAGTTAAGGTTTTGAACTCCTTGCACAAAGAACATTTATTTATCGTTAGTTCGGTCTGATGTAAATATTTCTTGCTTAACACATCTACTACCATGTTTGCTTTACCTGGATGGTGTTTTGACTCAAAATTGCAGTCCTTAAAGAAGCCCGTCCATATTTAAAGACCATTGCAAGAGAAAAATATATGGATACTCTTGCATATTTAAAATAAGTCAATTTAGAATTGACACTACTACCTTTCTACGATGGTGGTAACTACTCTACTGCAACCAACGATAGCATAGAAACCACATTAGTGTGTGAGAATTGTCATATCGCCATTTTTGGCTGAACGTTTTTGGTGGATTTAATATGTCTACCTTTGAAGAGTATGTATGTAACACTGGGCATGGATCAACTATTTGGTAATTCATTCTATATTAGGTGGATGGACTTCGTTAAGGACTGTGATTTTGAGTTAAAATACCATATAGGTAAAACAAACATGCGTTGAGCAAAATAATGATGCATACATGTCGTCTACATGAGGGGTTTAAAGACCTTAACAATGAATGTTACTCGGTTAGAAATGGAAAAAGGATATATGATTATGATGACATCTATCCCGTGGCGGAGCCACGTGAGGACATGGGATGGCCATGGCCAACCCATTAATTTATGAAAATTACTATATTACCCTTGAGTTAGCTAGAATATTACAAACATGTTACTCTCCATTTTTTTTTATCCTGAGCGCATCATTCTTTCTCTCTGGCAATAAAACTGTGAACAGTGAACGCGACTTTGAAAATTGAACCTCCATCACCCACCGTCATTTAGGCTGCGACCGACAACACCTTTGTTTTAACTCTCTGTCAAACTAGAATCATCCATCTTCTCTCTGCATCGATCTCTCATCTTCGATTCTTCATTTGTCTTAATCTCTCCACAAACCCTAAATGAATAATCGTAAGTGTATCTATGATTTATAGCGGAATAACGATATGATGAATTGGGCTACACATAGAAATTGAGATTATGAAACTGAACAGCACTTTGAGTTCTATGCAATAATTAATTATGAACTTACTATGTTTGAGGACTTTTACTAATGTTGTATAAGATAATATTTGTTGGATATTCCTTGTTATTTCATTGAAACAGAGAATAAAAATGCTTTTGTGTGCAGGAACAATATTGTGGATACATTGATTTATGATAATAAATTGTACTTAACACTATTATTATATCATGTTGATAAATTTGGAGTATTTTGTTACATTACTATATTGGTAGTAGCATTTTCAATTGCAGTGGTTTTGACATTACTACATTGTCAATAACATTGTTAATCGTAGATATGTTTTATTATGAGTCTTAACACTATTCTTATACCATTTTGATAAATTTAAAGATCAATTTTATGTATTACGTAGTTTAAACTTTTTATAATCGACTTTAGGTTTATTACAACTTAAATGTATTATATACGATATGATTTGTATGTTTGAAGTTTATTTTGACGACGACCATCCCAAAATTTATTGTCTGGCTCTGCCACTGCATCTATCTAGTTGTCGATGTGAGAGTTAGTTTGAAGGCTAGAGTCCTGCTTAAAGGAAACTTCATGCATATGATTGTGTGCCTACTAACATTTTTTTTATTTTTTATTTTATTTTATAATTATCAATTAGACTTGTTGTAAGTGGTAAATATTGGGAAGTTAAAACATATTTCCATGATACCCGTCACTATGACTGTACTGTAGCAAATGATAAATGATAAACAAAAAGACAAATCTAGTTAATTTTAGTCTGTTGATTTCGTTAAAACCATATCCTGCCGTACAAAATTACCTGTCATTGATATTATGAGAAGAAATTGCAATAATTGTTGGAGATAATATAATAAATAGATAAAAATACGATAAAAAAACAAGAACAAAATTTCATTGATGTTGTAAGATGATATATCAATGAGAGAGGTTATTTTAGCATTCCTTTGCTAAAATAATTTATATTCAAGAGCATATGAAGTTGTTTAACACATTAATATATGCATGTGTGACGAGTGAGAGAGGAAAAAGATTTTTTTTAAGGGGATTACTTCAAATACTGCCTACAATATTTTTTTTATATAAAAGCATAATTATTTGAAAAAATAATTTAATTTAATAAATAAGGATTAAACGATAAATAAAATAGTTCATAGTACGAGAGAATATAATATAAAGATACTCCATAATTTTTAATTTTGAGCTTATATAAAAATTTCTCTTTTGACTGGATTACCAAATAAACATAATTACCAAAAGACATTATTTTCCTCTTAAATAAATAAAATCATAAGAAGTGGAAACACGTGACAAAGCCAAGCCAGCTGATTATAAAACGCACGTTTTATCTTTCTAGCCACACACTGACACTGCACACGCACGCGACGCTCTCTTTCACTAACCAAACCAATCCCAAAATCCCAAAACCTAAAAACAATTTACCCCCAAAACCAAACCTTCGTCTCTCCCAAACTCAAAATTATTTCAATTTCACACTTAAATCACTTACCCGCCAAAACACTTAAAATCTCTCTTACATATTTAATATAATTTTCTGGGCTCTCCGCTCTTAACTGTAGAAACTAATCACTCGAGTCGGTTCGATTAAATTACCGCTTCAAATTTTGTTTTTCTTTCAAATCTCTCCTTTCTTCTATCTTCCTCCTCTTCCCTCCGTTTCTTTCTCTAGGTTTTCTCTCCGATGGACAACGTTCCGGTGTCAGAACCGACGCTGGATCCGCCACCGGAGATTGAAAACGGAGGAGGAGAACAACAAGAGGAGCGGTTGAGCAAGAAGGCGAAGGTGGAGGAGAATGAGAATTCGGAGGCGGAATTGAAACGAGTGGCGGAGATTGTTTTGGTGTTATCAACGATGGCGACGATGCGAAGTGGTAAGAAGCCAACTGACGTGGAGGTTGAGCTGATGAGAGAAGCGAGGACGAAGCTGGCGGTTCTATGTCAAGGGATTGCTCCGAAGGATATTGTTGGTGGTGAAGCTATTGGTAGTGTGATTGATGATCTTGGATTGAATGCTAAGGTTGTGGATCAGAGGTTAGGGTTTCGAGTGCCGAAGATGTCGATTGCTGAGAAGTATTTGTTCGCAAAATCAAAGGTATTTAATCTCTCATTTCTTCTTAATTCAATTGATTTCAATTTTTATGAACTATTGATTGTGTAGAATCAGAATTAATTGCAGTGTATGTGTTGCTGGTTGTTTTGAATAATTGCTTAGTGTGATAGTGAAACATTGTAATAGATGCATAAGTGACATTATGTATATACAATGTTGTCAATGGCGGATTGTAGAAAAATAATGGATTGTTCAAATTCAGTATAGTCGCTATTCGACAATATTTTTTTAGTTAATAGCGTATTGGGAGACAGTAGCAGTTTGTTCAAATTCCGTTATTCTGTTGCACTATAGCCTCTATTTAACAACAGTGTATATATCTTCGTTTTTGGCAGTATGTGTTCAGAAGATGAGGATGCATAAGAGTGTTAGGTCCTTTGCTCCTTCTTATGCAATTATTTGTAGTTTTTTTTTTTAATTGGGGGGCAGTGTTGTCGATTGTGGATGGCGGGAAAATAGCGGGTTGTTCAAATTCAGCTACACAACAGTGGCTCTATTGCCGGTATTTCACAATATTTTGTGCTAAATAGGCGGAACAAAAGCGATTTCTCAAATTTTGCTATGCAATAGCCGCTATTTAACAACACTGTTGTGGGGATTATTTAATACTACTTTAATTGCTTGCGTTAAGTATTGGATTATTTTCCTTTCAGTTTATTTCTTGTTACCACTCATTTTAATCTTAAATTACCTTATTGGGAATGTACTTTGCGGAGTTTGTTGGAAAGATGATGAACTCTGCTAATGTGAAAAGCTTTTTACTTTTTTGTTTTCACATAAATAAGAGCATTTGTTTGTTGTTTATGGCATGTGGGTAATGTTGTTAATGTGAAATGTTTGTTCTTTACCGTTTCTTCTGCTATCTTTTTTATTTCTAGATGGAGGAATCAAAGAAATTTGCTGCACCTTCTACAACATATACATCTCAACCCTTTCAAACAAACACCGGTGGAATGGTTGACAATCGTGTACCAACAACTGCTGTTCGAATGTTTGCGTCTGATAAATCAAACCACACATCAATGCCTTCTACAATTTCCATGGCGTCCATGCCTCCCCATCTTGCTGCAGGATCTTCTGCACCATTGCAATATCAATCAACCAGCAATGAAGTGAGACCCCCCATTGTTTCTGGTGTAATGCCTAGCAGTCACATGGGGAGAAATCCATCTTCTGTAGCATTGCCTAGAGTTGAAAACGCACAGTTTAAAGTTACTGCAGGATTGAGTGGGGCTCCTTATGTCCTTCAGGTTCAAGGTAATTTCCACCAAGCTTCTCATCAATCCCATATTCCAAGGGGTGGTAGAGGTACATTTACTATTGATGAATTGACTAATACTGCAATATCAATATGTTCCCACTGTATGGTGTTTTGAACATGTGGTGTGGACTTGTACTTTGTTTTGCTGTAATTCTTTTTTTATTTAAACTAAATCTAATAAAATGTGTATGTATTGTGGTTATTGAGTTTCTTCTATATAAGACATTGAATGCAATGATGCTTGAAGAAACCTGAAAGTTCAATACATTGGTGTATATCTAGGTCCTTTTGAGGTTATTGAGGTGGATATAGTCTCCAAGCAGAAATTGTTCCTTGTTTTTTAAGAGTCTGAAATTGAATGATTGACCCTCTCCCTTCAGTTGTATTTTCTCCTTCATTTTATATTATTTGTAGGTGAACATTGTGGAAATTGGAAAAAGTATGGGTTTTTAACTTTCTACTGGGATTGTCTGCTTTCTAGTTTTGTTCTCGTAGTTTGCAATACTTGTAATCAATTGTATGTTTTTAATAATATGCATATGATTGTATCTTATGACATTTCAGTCATAGAAGTGGCAACTGATTTTGAGAAATTTTCTAAACTGTAGCAAATTCATTGGCAAACCAATCATCAGTGAATGCTCCTTCATGGTCAATACAGACTCAACCTGTGTCATTAGGCAGAAATGTATCAGAAAACAAGGCGCCTGCTCATAACTCTGTCAAGGTTGAAGGAACTGCTGATGCAACCGTATCAAGGGCAAGTCCACAAGTAACAGCAGCTCAGAACATTAGGCCATTCATTACTCAAACGGGACCTGGAAATATGTCTACTATGCACCAGCCGTTGCAGGGTGGGAATATGGTTCGGCCTCCTTTGATACCTAGTCACTCTGATATTGCAAAGGTTGTCCAGAAGTTGTTAATACCAAAGCTTCCTGATCATCCCACATGGACTCCTCCGTCAAGAGATTATATGAGTAAGAATTTCACATGTCAGACGTGTGAGCTCACTGTCAGTGAGGTTGATTCTGTTCTTCTCTGTGATGCCTGTGAAAAGGGATTTCACTTGAAGTGCCTGCAGCCATCAGTCATTAGAGGAATTCATAATAGAGTTGATTGGCACTGCATGAAGTGCTTGGGTTTAAGCGGTGGAAAGCCTTTGCCTCCAAAATATGGCCGTGTGATGCGATCCTCAATTACATCACCAAGTTTTCCCTCTAATTCAGCTGGTATTCAACCATCTTCAGAGAAGAAACCAGATAACTTAGATCTGAAGGTCAGCCCACAGATGTTAACAACAAATGGAAACTCTGTTCCAACTGATTCCAGTACGAATCACAATACTGAGCCGTCATTTGACTCAAATACCCCAGATACGAGAGATATACAAGGTTCCAACATTTCATCTAGCATTGAAACCATTGACGAGAAGCCTGATCCAAACATATGTGTGAAATCTGCAGCTTGTAGTGCTTCCACTGGCGTGCAGGGTGAAGGTTATGCTGAACAAATAGATTCTATGGCTTTGACCTGTAAAGATACTTCTGAATCTGAAACTCTTCCTAACATATCCGAGCTGGCTAAAAGTGGAAATTTACAATCATCACCAGGTTCTCAAGTTGAGAATGCAGTGTCACAGGACAATGCTGAAATATCATCTGATAGACACGATAGCAGTAACTTTATTATTAGTAATCAAAAGGAATCTCATGAAGGAGAAAGTACAACTTATGATATCAAGCGTAATGACCTAGATGCTGCACAACCGAATTCTGTCAGAGGTTCTGGAACTAATACTGAAGGTATTCAGCACTGTGCTTTATCTTCAGATAGCTCACATGCTGTAGAATGGATTGGTGATGTTGAACAACTTGTAGATGAGAAAAAGCATTACCAATCTTGCTGCATTGATGGAGTAACATATAGGCTGCAAGGTCATGCATTTTTCACGTCCAGCCATGGCAAACTAACACCTTCTAAACTTCAGGCAAGCAAATTATCATGCATTCTTTCGTAATCTAGCAGTTGGTTATATCATACTTGTATAAATTCACTTATGAAATTGCAAAGGGCATATGAATAAAAACAACTTGCGTTTCCTGTTTAGGCAAACCTTACAATTACTATTGTGATTTTTTTTTAATTAATGATTAATGATTGGTTTGTACCCTTGTGCAAAATTGTGTCATTATAAAATTTAGAGAACTTTAACCAAGAGACTTGTTCCTATTTAATTTTCAGTCCATGTGGGAAGATTCCAAAACTGGGGTGAAGTGGGTTAAGGTGACAAAGTGCTACTTTCCTGATGATTTGCCGGGGAATATTGGTCATCCTTGTATATCTGAAGTCAATGAGGTAACTTTATTTATTTTTATTTGTAAATCTTCATTTAAAACTGGCGCGTCTCTTTCTTCTTAAATGGATACCAATTCATTGTCGCAACTCACAAGTGTGAAAATTTGTCATTGGTATCTTATCAATCAGTGTTTCCCTAACATTACATTGATTTTGGTCATACAAACACGTGTACTCTAAACAACTGTTGATTGGCTGGAGTTGTAACTCTTGAGATATGATGAGATTTTCTTTCCCATATGTCATCTATGTAAATAGTCTCAATTTCCTTGTATATAATTCTGATGCCATCAGGAGAGATTATAGAATGAGTTGAATCCCTATAATCAAGGGATTATAACTGTACAACAACTATTTCTCTATAAATTCTTATGACTGAGAGTCATTCTCTCAAAGTAGTTCAATAACAAATTCCAGTTGGGTTCAAAGCTCACATCGGTTGGCCCTGATAAAACCCTAGTGTCCCAAACCAGAAACGACCAAGGTCTGGACGTCAGCACTAGTCCCAAATCATACGATGATATATTCATTTCCTTATTTCATCTAGGCAAGTAATTCGTAGAGTATAGTTCTGACTTCTGACGTTATTAGAAGATATTATAGTAAGATTTAATCCCTATAATCAAGGGATTAAAAGCAAATTCAGCAACAATTAGAGTGTATCATCTACAGTAGTTTGATTGGTGTTCCAATCAAATGATAATGCTACACCTCTTACTTATCGTTTTAGAACCATATGTTGCTTGATGTTTTCTTATATACGTCTTCTTTTTTCTTTGTTGAAGGTTTATGAATCTAATAGTGATAGAGTTGAAATGGCTAGTTCTATCCGAGGCCCTTGTGTAGTCCTTCCATATGATAAATTTAAACAAGAAAATGACAGAAGATGTCAATTTGGAGTTGAGGCAAGTGCTAGTGTACAGCCCATTTTCCTTTGCAGGTTTGTTTCTTTATCCATTGTTTTCTGACCAATTTTTTTTTTTCATTTTGTTTTGTTTTATTTTATGCCTCTTTCATCTGCTTAACTCCGAAACCCACCCAAAACCTAATTACCCGTATGGAAAAATAGGGACATAGACGGGTGAAAGTGAGTTGTTGGGTGATTTTTCTCAGTTTGGAATGGATTGATACAGTCGAGATTGGATATTAAATAAAAGTCAAACCGTAGATGACTGGTAACCGACTGTTTCACCATTCCTTTTGGAATGGATTGATACGGTTGAGATTGATATTAATTGAAGTCAAACCGTAGATGACTGGTAACCGACCGTTTCACTAAGCCTTTTGCCATACAATTGATATTAGTCAATTAGCTGCCTATTCGGTGGGAGGTAATATTATATATTTTTACTAGGATAATTAATACCTATATAAATATGAGGTTTATGGTACAATTTTTTATAATATATAATTTCTCATAATAGCTATTTATATTTATAATAAAAATATGAAATGATTTACAGCTGTATTACATTTAGTTCCTTTGAACCTTTTCTCTTTGAAACCCTAGCCACACCACCTTACACACTATCTCTTTCCTTCGCCATGCCATAACGCCGCTGTGCTTCTATGTCTCTCACGTTCCCTTGTCTCATGATATCGTTTGCTCTCAAGCCTTGCTGTAGCGGGAATCAGGGAACAACCAGACCAGACCATGACGGATCTCACGAAGATGATAATAACCCTTTCTCCTCCATCTTCAATATCATCATCTTCAATTTTTGTTCATGTCTTGATACAGATCTGCTTTTGAGGCTGATGATTTGTTTTGATATTTTTTGTTGGTTGTTTGAGATCTGATTTGACCCGTATCAATCCACCCGAAAATCTGAAAACCAGCCCAACCCATAAGACGAAACGGATGTAATTGGTCCTCTATAGCCCACCCACGGTTTTGAATGCAGACATCAAGTAGAAAGAGGGTTACATTTATTACACATGTATTATAAGATTATAACAATAACTTGATACAGATACATGAAAAATGATTGTGTTAACCTTGTTTAGATACTCTTTTCTACGTATAATTTTGTGCTTTTGTATTTAAGTGATTCAGAATGCCCTATTTGGTGAAAATATGAAGTTGCCTGTTTATCATATGGTGTTTTTCACAATGATTTAGTTATTCCTGTGAACTTTTGAAGTTATCTTTCGTAGGGATATTGTTCTCTGATACTTGAAGTGCTTCAGATTGAAATTTTAGGCTCATTACTTTTATGTGATTCAATTTGTATCTGGGATTTGAATGCCTTTTGCTGCAACATTGTGCAATCTGATTGTGTGGATGTTAAAACCATGCGAACTTGGGGTTTCTGTCGCATGTTTACGGTGGATGAGACAACTAAATGACTAATTGATATTGTAATGGGTAGAAGCATTTATTTGTTATGGCACTTTGTGTATTGTTACTTTATGGTTGCCGGTAATGGTATAACAGAAATAGAGAACACAGATTAGGTGATTTGGATCACTTATTAGGTATTACCATGATCGTGGAAGGTTTGGGAGCTGGTGTTTTGGAATGACTAAAACACTTTGTTGGCTCTCTAGTTTCAAAGTATGATAGGGGAAATTGGTTTTGTTGTTATTGGTGCTCAAATAATTCATTTGTGCATTCCGCTTTGTTAGGGATTTGGGCTGCGGTTCTAGGAATTACAAATCTCTTTATTTACTTTGTGGAGTGGATTTGGTAGATGTGAAAACTGAAAAGGCCGTTGTCAGATTTTGCACCTGCCATACTTTGATACATGTATTTAGCTCTTTACATATGGTTGAAGGGGGGAATGAGATCTTATTATGATGACATCTATCTAGCTGTCAATATGAGACTTAAGTTTCAAGGTCAGGGTCCTGGTTAAGGGAAACTTTATGCACAAGATTGCGTGCCTACTAACAAAAAGTATATTTATAATTATCAATTAGGCTTGTTATCAGTGGTGAAAAATTGGGAAGTTAAAACATATTTCCATGCTACCTGCCAATATGACTGAGCTTTATTAAGAAAATATATCATGTTTAAGTACTTGATTCTTCTCAGAATTCGTGGTTCCTAACAAAACCTCACAAAACAGGCTTGTGAGGCGAGGATTGCCCCCACTTTTAAACACAATGTCATCCCACCACTTTTCCGATGTGGGACTCTTCAACAATTTGGCACACTTTATTTTATATTTATTTAAAGTCTTTGGCATTTAATGCAAAAGAAAGCTGTTCTATTTTCATTCATGTCCCTTTGTTTACTGCAGCACATCAGTTTATATGCCTTAGCAGTAATGTCGATGGCGGAGGGCCAAATATCCGACATACTGGCCTTCATATGGTGGCATGGCGCCGCCATCATTTGCAAAGTTGGCCATGGCAAAAACCCCAAAACCCGCCACTGATATCTGCCATGGTTGACATTTGACAACACTGCCTTAGATGCTCAACCTATCGTGTTTGAAATCAAATATTGAGTTCCTATTTTAAGGTTCACAGTGTAGCCGTGTAGGTATTGTATTCTGCTTGGATGGCTACCCGCTAAAAAGGTTCAGTGTAGCCGTGTAGGTATTGCACTCTGCTTGTATGGCCACCCACTAAAAAGGTTCACGGTGTAGCTGTGTAGGTATTGTATTCTGCTTGTATGGCCACCCACTAAATCTGAATATCTTCATATTTGACAGGGTTGATATTTTAGCTATTTTTCGGAAAAACCCAAGCCCCATATTGAAAATAGATAAGACCTAAAAGTAGTTAAAAGAAGGGACATTCCTCATCTTAGAAGCCGTTTTTTAGAGATAAGTTAGACCCAATTCAAAACTTGAGATGGTAACATAGCCAGTCTATCAGGTTACTAGTAACTATATTAGAAGGAAAAAAACTCAAGTTCCACATTGAAGAGACAAGACACGGAAATAATTTATGAAGAAGAGACACCCTTACTAGTTGATTTTATTAGAATGAGTTTGGTCAAATACAAAACTTAAGAATATGTAAGTAAGTAATATATAATTATTTATTAGAGTTATCAGTGATTACTGTATCCATTAATCAAATCTATTAGGTGTGGAGCATAGTCTATATAATCATATGAGTGCTTATACTCATTTAGTTGTTTAATAATATTCAAGTATTTTTCCGCAGCTATGTTGTTAGTTCTTGATTTGGGAGGTTCTAAAGGTGATTTGACCTTTTTTGCAGGTGGTTTTATGATGAAATCAAAAAGTCATTTCAACCCGTTATCAGTTGATCTGTGTTGAACATACATGTTTTTGTGATGCCTACACAGCAGTTTTGTGGTGAGTATCTGACCCCTGGCATCTATCCTAATTTTTAACTTGATTTTCTTCAGTCTAACGTATCTACGGGGTTGGCGAATCTAACCTAGTGAATCACTTGTGTGCCGCAATAATAATGCGGGAACATTGGGTGCTAGAGCCTCTGTAAACTCGCCTTGAAATCCATTGCAGTTTTGTGGTGAGTATTTGACCCTTGGCATTTATCCAAATTTTTAACCGAGACTCTCTTTAGTCTTGTATCTACTGGATCGACGAATCTAACCCAGTAAATCACATGTGTGCTGCAATAAATTGTGGAAACATTGGGTGCTAGAGCCTCGGTAAATTCGTAAACTTGCCTTGTATATCCATTGCAGTTTACCCATTTAAAAATGATATTAAAGATTCACCAATTCAAAGCACAATTTAAAAACAGAAATATAACGAGGCAAGCAACATAAAATTAATTGAGACATGGACGAGAAATTAGTTGGAGATTTGGGATAACGGTTAGAAAGTGTAAACAACTAAAAGCATGCAAACATAATTAACCTACTGACTACTGTCCTAATGGTTTCAAGCTTTCACGTGGGAATGCGATAACAAATATGGTATACAAGGTAGACAAACTCGTGATCCAACTCGTAAGATCGTCCGAGTTTGCGATCTCACCTCCCATTGCCGTGCCGGAAAGTCGTCGGAATCGGAAATTGGTTGGCGCGGCTTAAATCGTCGTTGAAAAACGCATAATCGTTTGTATCGTACGATTCCGGCGATTCTGATTTGTTACCCGTAAATCTGGGGTTCGCGGGTCGGTTCACAACCCGGTTTGTGTTTTGCTAACCAAAATCCGGTTTTCCGGGTCGGGCTCGTAACCTGGATTTATTCAAAACGCTTTTTTGCAAACAGAAAGGCAAAAAAAACGTGTTTCACTCTTCTCATTCTCTGAAACGGTTTCAAGTTCTCTCATTAAACCAATTGATTACTGAAAATCTTCCCAATACATCCACTATCAATAATTAGGGAAATTTTCCAATACACCCATAAATCATGGAACCTTACCAATGCAATTTGAGTGTTATTTAAAGTTATTTTTCTATTAAATTATGTTGTTTCATATGAATATGTATGAATTTATATGCAATATATATGAATTTCTAAATTTGGTAGGATCTTACGATCCGTGTTACGAACCCCCGATTCACGATCTCATTGGTCCTACCCGATCTTACTTAGGATCTCGAGTTTGTCTACCTTGATGGTATACGAGAACATCACTAAAGGAACAAAGAGGAGTGCTATGGACACTCTTTCTAACACTCTCTCTAACACCCACTCTCTTATTGGGTGAAATCTATGTGGGTACCACAGATTGGAAATGAATCCCACATAAAGTGGTGAGACCCACATGGGTTTCACCCAATAGGAGAATGAATGTTAGAAAGAGTGCTAGAAAGAGTTCTCCTAGCATTTCTCTTTCAAAAGAACCCCAACAAGAAAAAACTAGTACTACTGCTACTTGCATTTTTTGAAACCAAAAGCACAACATAGAAACAGTTAGGTTGGGGCCATGGATGTAGGTAGAATTGAATGGCAAACTTAAGCATGGAACAGAATTAGAGCAGACTATAGATAGTGGAAGCAACAAACTTGACTTCACTTGATTCATTTATTACATGTATTTCACTACATGTACACTAAGTTATGATCCACTTTTTCTTTATATATTTTCTTCTTTTTCCATCTTTCTCTAATTAATGATAGGCCTAAATATGTTCTTAATCTCCCAAAACAAAACTAGGCAATTATTCCTTTTGTTCCTTCAAAATTTCTTGGTTAGTATCTCTTTTATGAAAATGAAGGACCAAAAGAGTCAATTGATGTCATTTTTTTAGAAAAGCAAACCAAAACACGATGAAAATTAACAATAATTATTATATTTTGGGGGACTGAAGCAATATTTAAGCTTTAACAGTGACATCAGATACGGTAGTGAACCAAACAAATTGAAGCATGCATAATTGAGTTCTAGATAAACCTTCGACTTGGCTGTTTTTATAATATCTCATTACCTTCTTTGTGGATGCAGGTGCTTGGATGGTTTCAAACAGGTTTTGTATCGTATGGGTAGTTTAACATACAATTCATGTGAGACCCATTTCAAGGCGCATAGCAGCAGCATCGCCTTAGGCAAAAATGTAGCTGGGGAACGTGAATTGCATTTGATGTCATATATGTAGCTGTGACTGCTTAGTTTAAGTTTAAGCTATATTAGTGCTGTTTATTTATTTATTTTTTTATAGATTTTCATTTTGTATAATTCTTTTTTGGTGTATGTAGGCTCTTTAGCCCCGCTGATCATATTTTTATCTTTAAAAATTAGATAATCATTGTAAACTTGTAGTCCTCTTAGTTTGCTGGAACTGTATAATATTTCGTTTATACAACATCACTTCTGAAAAAGCATATCCATGGGAATTTCGTTGATCACCGAACACCTATTCAATGACCAGTAATGATTTTTTTAGCCAGTGCCAGGTAATGCATCAAAAGTTTCAACGAATTCTGCTGGCTGACCTTGAGCATAATGGTGACTTTTACGGTGCACAAATTGTTAAATTTGTGTACCCATACACAAGCAAACCTTTAACCTTGGATTTACTATTTAAAAATTGAATGGCTTGGATGTGGTGATGGCCTACATGTACAAAAGTTGTGTACCCTACATTAACAATTTGTGTACCCTAAAAGTCACCGAGCATAATATTGGTTCATCTGTGGGTACACGCAGTGAAATTTGAATGGAGAAAAAAATAATCAATGTTGGTTAGGTTTAAGCAAATAGCATTAGCAGCAGTAGTAAAGTTATCCCTAGCCTTAGCAATCACCACCACCATTTCCGGCTACCGTATTCTTCCCTTTAAAAAGGCAACGCCGCCGCAGTACCATTCTATTGCGTTGATGGAGCTTGGAACTGAGAAGAAGTTAAAGTCAGAAAGTTCAGAAACAGAGTCAAAGAAGAAATCAAAGGGTTTGAATATTGAAGGATACCAAGTTGAGGATTTATCAATTGGAGGACATGAAACACGTGTTACTTTTTCCAACTTTAGAGTTGCTTTTGATATTGGTCGTTGTCCACCTCGTGCTGTTTCTATGGATTTTCTTTTGATCTCTCATGCTCATATGGATCACATTGTTAGTTTCACTCTTTATTTTCATTCACATAATGTTATTATATTATTCTCGGTTTGGATTGATTTATTTGCGTGAAAACTTGTTTGACTGTTACGGAGAACTTATGAAAACAGGTTACGATGTGTTTATGAGTTTAACCGGTATGATCTGCCAGTGTACAATAGTTTTACAAATGCATCCAATTATATGTTGCCACATCAATTAATGAATATGACAAGTTTTCATATTCATTAATTGATGTGGCAAAACATTATTGAATGCATGTGTAAAACTATTGTACACTGACATAATATATTAATTAAAGACTATATGTTTATACACTCTTAGCTTGATTTCGTAAGTTCTCTAAGATAGCTTATGAAAACGGCTTATATCTTATACAAAAGTAATATTGTTTACCTATGAAGCATTGACACTGACACGTCCACACTGGTAGTAATTTCAAAAAAAAATACATAACTGAATGAAATTACATGTGTTGGTGTCGTATCGGACACCAGACACACCTTCAATCAGAAGTGTCGGTGTATCAAAGTTGTTAACCAATCACTGCAAGTTATACACTGGACCACCATGACAGGGCCGAACCTACGAAGTAGAAGCTCAGAAGGATCTGTTTGGTTTGGATTGACTTATTTGAAGTTTGAACTTATCTATTAGCATAAACACTTGTAGGACTATTTTAGAGAGTTTATGGAAACAACTACTTATGGCATGTTCTTGAGTTGTTTCAGCTTATTCATAAGCTTTCCATGATGGCTTATGAAACCAACTTATAACTTATATGAAAATGGTTTGACTTTATTTTTGTTATGGAAATAGTTTACACATAAGGACTAGTATAATTTAGTTGTTTATCCAAATGTTAAGGCTGGGACATGATTGGTGCTGGTTTGAAAAAAAAAACATGAGAAAACAAATATGATTATGTATAAAAACTGATCCAACCCATTTGCATTAAAACCAGTGAAAACTGTATCCATTTCATTGAAACCAGTAAAAACCTAATTTTTAGCGCAACTGATTTTTCGACCAAAAAAAAGCACCACTGATTCAGCTTACATGATTCTCTCTCTCTCTCTCTCTAAAAATCTTCATCTTCTTTGGTTTCCTCCTTCCTCTGGTCTCCCGCTTTCGCCATTTTCCCATTCGAAACTCGTTTTCCGCGGCTCGGGTCTCTCCGTCACTTGTAACTCGTTCATCTTGACTCAGTCATTGTGTTCCTTTGAAAAACTCCATGGATCCAACTCGAGCTTTCGTCGCTTCTGTTAACCGTGTTATCGTCAAGGTTCAGACTCGCTAATTCAATGCTTCGTCACTTTTTTCAATATCTATCCAATCACCTTTTTATTGTTGCCAGTTTTTAAAAAATCCATTTTTTTTTTGTGAAAGTAGATTTTTGATCCAAATTGTATCCATAAATCCAGTATAGTTTAGATTGGATAACCCATTTGCACACCCCTGGGTTTAAGCAAATAGCATTAGCAGCAGTAAAGTTACCCTAAGCCTTAGCAATCACCACCACCATTTCCGGCCACCCACCGTATTCTTCCCTTTAAAAAGGCAACGCCGCCGCCGCAGCACCATTCTATTGCGTTGATGGAGCTTGGAACTGAGAAGAAGTTAAAGTCAGAAAGTTCAGAAACAGGGTCAAAGAAGAAATCAAAGGGTTTGAATATTGAAGGATACCAAGTTGAGGGTTTATCAATTGGAGGACATGAAACTTGTGTTATTTTCCCTTACTTTAAAGTTGCTTTTGATATTGGTCGTTGCCCTCCTTGTGCTGTTTCTATGGATTTTCTTTTGATCTCTCATGCTCATATGGATCACATTGTTAGTTTCTCTCTTTATTTTCATTCACATAATGTTATTTTATTATGCTCTGTTTGGATTGATTTATTTGCGCGAAATCTTGTTTGAATGTTAGGGAGAATTTATGAAAACAGGTTATGATATGTTTATAAGCTCTCTTCAGCTTGTTTTCGTAAGTTCTCTAAGATAGCTTATGAAAACGGCTTATAGCTTATACAAAAGTAATATTGTTAACGTATGAAGCATTGACACTAACACGTCCACACTGGCAGTAATTTCAAAAAATTACATGTGGTCGTGTCGTGTCAGACACTAGACACACCTTCAATCAGAAGTGTCGGTGCATTGGAGTTGTTAAGCAATCACTGCAAGTTCTACAATGGACCACCATGGCATGGACTGAACCTAACGAAGTAGAAGCTTAGTGTCCTCTTCACTCTAATGACTAAGGTTTTGTTTGGATTGACTTATTTGAAGTTTGAACTCATCTATTAGCATAAGCACTTGTAGGACTGTATAAGAGAGTTTATGGAAACAACTTATGGCATGTCTGTGAGTTGTTTCAGCTTATTTTCATAAGCTTTCCATGATGGCTTATGAAAACAACTTATAGCTTATATGAAAACAGTTTGAATTTATTTTTGTTATAGAAATAGTTTACACATAAGGACTAGTATAATTTAGTTGTTTATCCAAACAGTGTTAAGACTGGGACATGATTGTTGCTGGTTTGACAAAAAAAAAAAAAAGAGAAAACAAATATGATTATGTTTTGAGCCATCTGTTTCTCTTATTTATGTCAAACTGACACGTTTAGGAGCTGATGTCAGTTGCCGTTAGGGTTTCCGGCAATATTGAAGTATTGGTGTAGAACTTGCCATCTCATTTTATGTTTTTTCCCTTTATATTATATAACCTATGAAACACTAACACAGATATCGGACACAAGTACACTGACACTGACACAGGTAATATTTGAAAAAATGTCATAATTGAATATAGTCACATGTCTTGGTGTCGGACACCAGGCACACCTTCCATCAGAAGTGTCGATGCTACAATGTATGTTACATGTGCAGATTTGTGTGATGAAATTAAAGTATAGCTGAATTAGTTTGTTGTTGAACTTTATGATGTATGTTCACTTTTGACAGGGAGGATTACCAATGTATGTTGCCACACGTGGTTTATACCGTATGAAGCCCCCAACAGTTATTGTACCAATTTCAGTAAAAGAGGATGTAGAGAAACTCTTTGAGATTCACAGGAAAATGGACCAATCTGAGCTTAAGCACAACCTCATAGGCTTGGATGTAGGTAATTGTTGCTCTCAATCAAAATGGAGACTACAATTATCAAAGATTGAAACTTCAAAAAAAATTCACCTGTGTACAGTACAGTTGATCCTAATTCTTGACTTACTGCAGGAGAAGAATTTTCCCTGAGACATGATCTTAAAGTGAAAGCTTTTCGGACTTATCATGTAATACCCAGCCAGGTAGTTAACCAGCAACTCGCGTCTTTTGAGCCTTGAGCTATTCAATATTTCTACAGACTAGGACATTGTTTGGTTTGAAAAATGTTTGAGACTTTTGATTGCGGTTTCATTTGAAAATGAATGTCAAAATATGAGTGTTTCTTATATTGTTTTGTTCATACTATTTCTGTTATATTTTACAATGTTGTCAAACAGCGGCACTGCAGCACTGTGGTGTTACAAAATTTGAACAAACTGCTATTGTTCCGCGATATGCTATTTAGTACAAAGTGTTGTCATATAGCTGCGATATAGCATTGTAGTGTAGCATAATTTGAACAAATGCAATTGACAACACTGAATTTTTGAAGGCCACATGAATTTTCGAAAAAACCATAGGGAATGACTTTTTAAACTTTCATAGATGTCAAAAATACAAAGGATCTGTTTTCTGTTAAATTCTTACTTTTTTCCTAAAATTTTATACCATACATACTAAACTTTTAGTTTTGGAATTTTAGATTATCTAATATGATATTCAACAAACACCTTTTTAATATTGCAATATGATGCACCTTTCATCGCATATGGGGCCCTAACTGTTCTGCATGTTTTTGGCAGGGTTATATACTTTACTCTGTAAAAAACAAACTTAAACCAGAATATATTGGTCTTTCTGGTGACGAAATTAAGAAATTGAAGTTCTCTGGTGTGGAGGTAAGTGTTATGTACTGTATGTACTAGTCAATGATTTCACAAATTTACATCTAGGCATCTTAATTATCTTTTGCATGTTTCATCCAATTTTAGAACTTGTCAGCTGGTAAGTTTTCCATTTATTTTAGTTCGATTTAAAAGGGCAACCCGGTGCACTAAAGCTCCCGCATATGCGGGGTCCGGGAAGGGGTCCCACCATTTGGTGTATTGTACGCAGCCTTACCCTGTTTTTACACAAGAGGCTGTTTCCAGGACTTGAACCCGTGACCTTCCAGTCACATGACAACAACTTTACCAGTTGCGCCAAGGTTACCCCTCATTTTAGTTCGATTTGATGAGCAGAAAATAATGAACTTTCAGCAGGATATAGAATAGTTGCAATGGCCAAAAAAAGAGGAATTAAACTTGATATTAACAGCCAGTGTTGTTAAATGGTGGCCAGGGTGTCACTATGGCGGAATGGCATGGCCGGTTTTTTGACAACATAGCCGATTTGTGAAGGGATGCCCGCCATGGTGGTGCCATAGGTTGCAATGGCGTGTTTATATGGCAGATTTTCGGCCTTCCACCATCAACAACACTGTTAACAGCTGAACACAGTGATTTTGTGATTTGTGTTCATAAAATGACTAAATTATGTCTCTTTAGTTCAATTGATAGCTTCGGTTTCACTACAAATGCTTAAATAAGCTGGTCTTTTGGCAGATAACAAACACGTTGAAAGAATCGGAAATTGCTTTCACAGGAGACACCATGTCAGATTTTATAATTGATGAAAATAACACTGATGTCTTGCGGGCTAAAGTTCTTGTATTGGAGGTAATCCACTTTGTCCAATACTTTAGAAGAAACCAAGTACAAATTAAATTGGAATTTGCACTTGCAAGTTGCAATATCTGAAATACTGTGTTTTATATAATCTGATTTGTGTTTTATTTTGCCAATTTTTCTTTATCTTATCTCTTCAAAAAACAAGATTTGGAACTATAGACCTTTAGTTTTGTTGAAACCTCTCACTTAGGTAGGTTGTTTGGTAGTTATATTGCAGATAACCTAGAATACATGGCCTTCATAAAATTTAAATTCCAGGCTCAAATGAAATTATGAATTGATTTTCTTGATAGTTGTTTTTTTGTTCTTGCTGGTTCACATCCTGATCTTATAGTGACCTCCCATTTGCCTTTTCTTAAGGTCATTGAAGCCATTTTATATGATCTTTGGTTTGCTTTATTTGATTTCTATCTCTGATAATGTTTTTCCTTGGTGATTTATATGCATAGTGAGTGGTAACTTTTAACACATTTTTTCAAAAGACTCTTGAGAAAACTTTTTCCTTTTACTTTTGATTCTCAAAAGGTCATATTTTCAAGTTCGTCACTGAAAGGTGCCATTAGTTTGAGCATCTAATTCACTATCCTCCCACCTTTAAAGTAGAAATTGTTAAAGAGACCTTGAGCATCTTCAGAATCAAACTACAACCAAACACCTCGCGGAATGTGGCCATGTGCCTCTTTGATTTCAGATGCTTAATCAGTTTTCTCTATTTACTCAATTTTTAGTTAGGCTTTATTTTGAGTCTTTCACCACTCACTTAAAGTTAAATTCTTATGTGAGTGAAGTACTGAACCCTCAATGAACTGGTGTTGATGGTTGATGTTATGGCTTCACAGTTTACACTCAACCTTATTTTCCTCCATTATTCGTGTAGTCCTCCTTTGTTAACAATGAAATGACTGTGGAACATGCCAGAGATTATGGACACACTCATTTATCTGAGGTATGCTACCTGCTGCAATCAATAGCATACAATTTCAAGCAAATATCAGTAGTTTTATCACTTTGTTTCTATTTATTTGTTTATTTCTTCTCATTGTGTTATTTCAGATGATAAGTTATGCTGATAAGTTACAGAACAAAGCAATCCTTTTGATTCACTTTTCAGCTCGTTACACAGTAGAGGTATAAATCACTGCTGATAATAAGTTATTTCTTCTCATTGTGATTTATTTCTTCTCATTATTGTTTTTGGCTCTTGAGAAGAATAAATCACCCCTCCCAAAACCTTGTTCTGAGTGAGCATATTAGTAACTGCAGTCATGCGATCGGTGTCTTTTGATGAAAATCTAACGACTCATGTCAATTCAATAACTTAGATTTAAAACACAAACTCAGAATGTGAACTGTCTGATTTTCGTCTAATGACTCCAATCTCTTGACTGTAATGACTACGCCATGCTTTTTCACATCCTGAATCTAAATTCAAGTTGCTTTCAATATTTCCAAAAGATTGAAATTAATACCATGTTGCTTTTAGCACAATATTAGTTTTCTCCAGGTAAGTTTTTTCGTTGGAATGCTGATGCACCGGTTTGTGCTTTATGATATTCAGGAAATTCAACAAGCTGTAAGTGCATTGCCTCCTCCATTAGCCGGTCGTACTTTTGCACTTACTGAAGGTTTCTGACAAGAATTTAGAAGTTTGATTGAAAACATAAATGAATGGAGTTGTTTTTTCCTCTCCATCATCGTTGTTGGCAAATGTGGTAACACTGGAAAGAAAGGATAAACCCACTGATGTATTCTTCGATTAAATAGCTTTTTATCTAGTAACTTTTGATTAATTTCATTCTAGTAACTTTTGATTCATTTCATTAAGTTAAAGAAAAATGTCGTTTAGATGATGTTAATCATTGATAAATGAACTTGTACATATTGACTTATGTTCTTCTTGCATTCAATGTTTCTCTCTACAAGCCACTGGGAACACTCTTATTGTAAATTTTCTATATAATTCACATTTGTGCACATAGAACAAACCCTAATTCCTACCTATTTTTCAAGTTACTCAAGCCCACAATGAATCATACGAGAAAACAAAAGCGAAAGTTTTATGATCCCTTTATCTAATGAAATCACACTACCCAAGGTATCTTTCCCAACCTAAGAACCTTACCCAAAGACACTCAACCCTAAAGTTTCCTCTTTTGGATTTCCAATATTCTCTCTCTTGAAGGCACTCAAAAAATTGAAAAATGAAGGCTTATAAACTTACATCTATGAAGTTGAAGAGTTTGGTTCTTGATTGTCTTCCTTTTAGTGCACACCTCCATCGACTCAAAGCTCTTCACCAGATTGCGGTATTGTAAGTGCAAAATTTTACAATTTCTTTTGTGTGATCTCAAGGCATTTTAATACTTTGTGAATTCTATGAACTCTATGGAATTAATCAATATGTTTTGGTCTTGTGATGCCTTTTGTACGGCTTCTTTTTGTCATCTTTCAAAATTTCTTGTCTAATGCCGCTTTATCGTTGTTAACCGAAATGTTTGTATTTGAAATTAACGAATTAGTGTTACACCCGTAACAATTTGATTCGGCAAATGCTTAATCTCGCAAACATATTCATCACGAAGTATACGCGAATGACGTGTCGCCGCAGCCAACTTGCAAATTTCAAGCATTTGACTATGCATCTTGACCAAGTCAAAATTAGAAACCAAAACTGAAGAGTTTATATTATCTCTGTTTCGTTTCTGAGGTAGGTGGTTTTGTTTTCTTTTCCAAATTCTTTTCAACATGGTCTTGCATGTAGATCTAAACTTCTCATTCTAAGTGGAATTGCAAATTTTCTCTGGTCTTTGACATTTCTTTACAAAAATGAAGAATTTGGTCTCTCCAAAAATTCAATTGAGCATCTACCATTTCTTTTGGGCCTTTTAGCGACTTCGTTTCTGAACTTGCAAACCCTTTGAGAAGGTTGTTCAATACTTCATTAGGATCTTTGGATTGAGGTTTGGAGCTTCTAAGACGAGGCTTCTTTGATTTACTTCATTAAATTTTCTCATTAGAATTTTTGTGTGTCTTATAACTTTGGTTAAAAAAAATTGCTTTTGGTATGATTTTGAGAACAAAACTGGAGTAGATGCCTGGAAATTGGAATGATTGTTGAAAAAAAAAATAGAAATTGGAATGGTGGGTTTTTCTTTTTGTTTGACGTGTTGGGTAAGGAGAGTGTTATACTATCGGGAAAATCGCGAGCTAATGTCGTCGCGACATATAGCATTCCTCATTTGATTCACGGTATGAGTAAAATCAAATATTTTTTTAAGTGAATTGCGAATGTTCAATTGATTAAAACATGGACGATGATTAATGACTTTTTGTTAGGGAATATGTTTGTCGAGTAAGACAGAATAAATGTGTCAATTTTCCTTCAAAATCATTTAATTTAATTTACAATAAACATTTCATATGCATGGTTTAATCACCCACTTGTATATGCTTCGTTCTTTTCTCATATTTTTGTATCTAGTTCTATGGTTTTGATCTAGATCAAAAGATTTAAATTTAGTTCATAGTTACTTCAAACATCAATGGTTGGACATTCATCGCCATTGTTGTAGGTTTATGTTTGGTTTCTCAATAATTTTTTCTCAACGACGGTAGTTGTTAGGTTGTTGTCGTACTGGTGTTGGAATAACGGATTTGCCGGCGGTTGGTTCTCTGCTATTATGGCAGATCTTTGATGCGGTGTTTCAAAATCCGAGTTTTCAAAATATGGATCGGCGCTCTTTAAGACTTGTGGTGCGTTATAGTTTCTTTATTTCTTCTGAATGTGGTCCTGATAACTTGGAATAACACGAAAGGGAGGCATGTTGTGGTTTGCAGGGGGCGGTTGGTACTTAAATCTATCCATGTTGGCACAGTTTATTCGATATAACTTAAAAATGAGTTTGAATATTTGAATATAGGCTTATTCAATCACCCGGTCCCTTAACTTAATGGATTGTCTCAATTTGGTCCCCTAACTATAATTTGTACCAATTTTGTCCCCTATGTTTTGTTCTGTTACTAGTTTTAGTCCTTTCTGTTGGTTTCTCTAAAAAAAAGTTAGCTTACGTACCAATTTGGTCCTCTATGTTTTGCTCCGTTACTAGTTTTAGTCCTTTCTGTTAATGATTTTTTGAGAGAAACTAACAGAAATGACTAAAACTAGTAACAGAGCAAAACATAGGGGACTAAATTAGTACAAATTATAGTTAGGGGACCAAATTAATACAATCAATTAAGTTAACGGACCGGGTGACTGAATAAGCCTCGAATATATTTAACTCGTTTCTGTTTGATTGAATGCTTACGGTTACGTATTAGCTCTTTTGCAATTTGGTTTCGTGGTTCAGGTTGGGTACCTTTATACCATTTTTTGTTAATCTATTTTGTATTACCCTTTTAATTGTTTTTTTTTTTGGGGAGTGATGACCACAAGAAAATACATTGGGTTGACTGGAACACTGTTTGTAGGAGTAAGGAGGTTGGTGGTTTGGGGGTAAGGAGAATTAGGGAGTTTAACTTAGCGTTGTTAGGTAGGTGGTGTTGGAGGCTGTTGGTAGATAGTAGTAGTTTGTGGTTTCGAGTGTTAGCAGCTCGTTATGGTGTGGAGGGGGGGCGGCTCCAAGGGGGAGGTCGTGGGGCATCAATGTGGTGGCGTGACATTTTTGCATTGCGTCAAACTGGTTGATTTAGTGATAATGTTTGTCGTTCTCTTGGTAATGGGAAACATACGCTTTTTTGGTCCGATGTCTGGATTGGTGGGGTGTCGCTTAGTGTTAGATTTAGTCGTTTATATGACTTATCAATGTTTAAGGAGTCATCTGTATTCCATATGAGTCATTTGGGATGGGGAGAAGATGGTGGGGCGTGGAGATGGAGG
>Ga0228710_1003585_pt1 | contig 24633 bp, 21 predicted proteins | sample MedpolnodulmetaG_FD_177995 | JGI IMG/M metagenome (GOLD analysis project Ga0228710, IMG submission 177995) | Root nodule microbial communities from Medicago polymorpha collected in Santa Monica, California, United States - pink nodules | ecosystem: Host-associated > Plants > Roots > Nodule...
TTTTTGTATTGTATTTTTCCAATGCATATGAACACAGTAGTTAGTAATTTACGTTGAGTCCCAAGGTTCGCTGCAACGTAATTCTAAGAGGCATAGACTAATTTGCCTTTTTGTTTGGTATGTACTGAATAATTACTTAAAAACTCTTTAAATTAATAATTATTAATTTATCGATAAATTAATAACTCTCTAAATTAATAAATTTCTCCGATCCTGACATTATTAATTTATAGAGTTTCTACTGTATGATTAATTAATCACTAATTAGTAATTAGTGGTTCATCAAAGATATATTGGTTTGAGAGACAAGAGATTTAAGCTTCTTAAACATGTGTCGGAGTTTTGATTTCTAACTCATATATATATATATATATATGGTTGAAATGAAAAAACACATCTTGTTTATTCCACAAATTCTTCAACAGAGATTGGCTACTATGAAGCGACGGTTTATCAATATCATAGTAAAAAAAAATCAATTAACGGCTCCATATTTGATGAGTCGGCATCATTTCATTTCTTGGTGACAAGTCAAAGATTGACCTACACAACAGTGTCTGACATTTTATGTTTAATAATATTATTTTATTTTGATAATTTTTTCTTTTTTATGTTTTCTATTAGATGCAATCTTTCTACCTCAATTTAGTGTTATTTTTCTATTCTAGCCTAGGTAATTGTCCGTTAATAATTTGATTCGGGAAAAAATGTTGAACCTAAACCAAATTAAATAGAAAAACTCTTTGAGAAAATCAAACCGAACTTGTTCTTCACTTGGTAGCCGTTAATAGTAAACAAAATTTGTGGCATCCAGGATTAGATATGGACCCGGATTTGGTGTTACAACAATGCACGTTGTTTTCAATATCAACCGTTCATTTAAGATCGAATGGTTAAAATTGAAAACTATTTTTTGTTAAATAAAAATTGAAAACTATTAAAATGATAATGACTGTATAGTTTTGATCAGACAACTCAGATGCTTTACAGCACCTGCTGTTACAGCAGAAAATCTGCTTCCACCGGATATAGCCTCATGTTATCTAGGGTGAGGACATAAATTATTGTGTGTGTGATATTTATATATTCTCTTTTATAATCATTACTTTCAACAATTTTAAACGAAGTTTAAGACCTGGTTAGGTTAAATTATCATGTTTCCGTAGAGTTTTAAGCTTCTTCAAACTTACCTGTTCAAGAGTGAAAACTCTGTTTTAAAAAAGGAACCATTTGTGTTGTTTTAAAGATCTATTTTGTAGACAAAGTTCAAGAAGATCTTAGAAAATATGTTTTGAATTTCCATTAGAAACTCAAGCGTAAGATCTATAAGTTGTGCTTATACAATGAATATTTTAAAACTTGCAAGAGACCTTTATTTATGCCTTTGTGTAAAGTCTTAAACTCATTGATATGTTTCTGCTGGACTCTAGCAATGGCTTTGATTTCGAATTTCTACCCAATGAGTAGATCCCAACAGAGACTTCATGAGAGGTTGTTCATCGTGCCATCTGCTAGTGCATTCACAGTGAAATCAAGATATTGCGCTAAGAGCGTTTTCCGACGGCACAACTTAATTTCAAAATGTTTAACTCCTCAATAGGAGCCATGACATCATGTCAAACTTCACACTCCACCAATCCAAACGTATCCTAAGACAATTGTAATGCCCCTAATACAGATACACCGGGCTCTACTTGGAAAAGTTGAGGTTCTAAATGTCGTACGACTAAAAAAAACTCTGTAGTAGTTAAGACATAAGAAAGGAACAATCAAATATAACAATAATCAACAAATTTCTCCGTTATTGGATCACAGTTAAAAGACAAAAAAAACTGCCGCGGCATCCTACACACAATAAGCCTGAAATTTTCAGTGTTTGTTACAACATCACCTTTTTTTTGCCTAAAATGCAGTATACCACAAGCCCCACAAGGGGATGAATCTTAAGTATTCAACGATATACCATACCACTACCTGTCATTAAAGGCTAGTATATCTCATCATCTGGGATATGTGGGGTTAGGAAATCCACATCATAGGTGTTTAGTGTTGCATCTTCCACCTTTTCTGGCACTGGCAGGAGAGGAATAATCGTTTCTCTATCAATTACGCCGTCAATAATTCCATATTCCACCGCTTCAATTGGAGACAGATATCTATCCCTATCGATATCATTCAGAACTTGTTCAAGTGAGCGGCCGGTGAAGGAAGATATGATTCTGCACACATTATTCTTGCTGTGCACGACTTCTTTAGCTTGAATTTCTACATCTATAGCTTGTCCACTAGCACCTCCAGGTGGTTGAGCAATCATGATTCGCGTATTGGGCATAGCTAGCCGCTTACCTTTGGTGCCACCACCTAGGATAATTGAGGCTGTTGATGCTGCAATGCCTATTGCAATTGTGGATACATCCGCCCTAACAAGCTGCACTGCATCGTAGATAGCCATTGTAGCACTAAACAAAAAATAGCATGCAAAATAAGTCAGCTGTGAAAAAGGATGTAAGGCTTCAGATAGAACAAACACTTGCAACGAAAAACAAAAGCATGCAGAAAAGATCACTAATTAATAACAAGTTAACAAAAGGAAGCCATCAGACACATGACTCCAAGCAAACCTAAACAGTCATCTGTTTAGTTTTCCTAGCTGCCTAAAAGCATAGAGGATCATTATGCCAATCCAAACTTCAACAACACGAACGAGAACCTATCTATCTATGTTGGATCAACATCAATAATCCAGTCAAAAGAATAGACACTAGCTCAAAATGAAATTAAGGAAATGAAACAGATATATGGCCCTTTCAATATGACCTATAAGAGTAAAAACAAAAAACAGCTAAAGGAAAAAAAAAACTTTTCAACTGGAGGTCTCCGGTATCTTTACATATAAACCAAAGGCACTCCGAATAATCATTATTAGATGGGCACTCCGAATATGACCATGAAGAAGTTTTATCCCATAGCTGTCCTTGAAAGTTCTAACATTCCTCTCCAACTATGGGCACCAAATAATAAATAACAGCAAACATAGCACACAACCAAAAGGTCTTTCCCATATTATTCAATAAAATATCCATGTTCCAACGTGCTAAAATTAAAGTTAGAGTGGCCAGTGATTTCTTGAAAGGGATTGTTGATATATTGTTATTGATTGTAATCACTAATCAGATTTGTCATTCTCTCCTTTTTATTAGCTTTTTATATTTATAGGGATAATGATTTGATTTCACAAACTTTATTATTACTAATTTACTGGTAAGAGAGAAATATTCAGATTCAAGTAGATATCATAACCCTGGTTCCAATCTTGGGACTCCCTAGTTTTTGGGTTCAGCCGCGGTCAAGGCTAACCTTAACCACATATCAGTTTAGACTCTAGCCTGATTTACAATCTATAAGACTTATCTCCTCCAAAATATCAAGTGCATACTTCCTTTGAGAGATAGCAATACAAGACTTTGACCGCTTTCATAAGATTTAGTGGATAAATGATTTGATATTACAAATCATTTGGGAAATTCTGGGGGCATGCTGTTTACTAATTGGGACTGATTATGTGCTAATTTGATTACAAAAAGACAGGAGGAAAATGGTTGTACGGTGCTAATGAATATACCACCACAGGAGGGGGGGAATGCAACTTTCATTCAAACCACCAAAGCAATAATTACTAGCATGGTGACTAGATGGATTTCAAACAAATCAAAGATAGAATAGTTTTAGCAAGTTAAGGTAAAAAACATAGAAATGGCATTGTGCATGAACAAAGCATAGGACACAGCATATTATGATGGTAATATCAAATCTACTTACAAATAGAACAAATGACACAACATAGACAATGGCAGAGATGTATGTGTGCACAATGCACACACGTGGGAAATGTAATCTTATGTAACAAATGAGAAGAACGAGTCTAGATTATTAGATTTCTTCAAAAAGCCAAGAAAAAAACATTGAATCATTAAACATTTTAACATGGCAGCGAGTCTCTACTTCCCAATTGAATCTTGACTCCTTTATACATTTATCTATAAAATTGGCTCTCACTACTCACAAACCACTCTATACATGTTTAAACCACCTAAAAAGATGTCCTTGTGAGCTTAGCTCAGTTGGTATGGACAATACATAAAATATGGAAGGTCCGGGGTTCGAACCCCAGCCACCACCAAAAAAAAAAACCACCTAAAAAGATATTCTACCATCTCTATAATGGAAGCTACCTAATTTTTCTCTGTAACGATTGTATTTATAATCCTCTCTTTAATCAAGCGCAGTATTTCATAGGCCATGTTTAGACCATCCTTAACACTATTATTGGATGAATTTCATTTGGACTTGCAACTGATTCTTTTGGTATGGGAATTGGGACCCCTGTAAAATTCAACCCAACAGTAGATGGTGTTATGGAAAGAGTGTGTTGGTACACCATCTACCAGACTAAATGCATAATCCTTTTGTTCTAACACATGTCATATACAAGCAAGGCTCTTTCTTTAAGAATGTGTGCTTCAAAGGTGCAGATGAATGGCTGCCTAAGGTTTGGTAATATATTAACACAAATGGATTTGTACTTGCATTGGTTGTTTCTAGTGAAAAAAAAATAAAACAATGACAAGATGAGAAAGATAAATGCAGCCCCCACATATTTTCCTACTTCAATTTTACTTCTAAAGAATTTTTTAGAGGAACTCAAACTTAGCAAGTATATGATTCAGATATTTTTCCAACAATGAACACAAATACTGATGCATTCAGAACCCTCAAGAGTATAAGAGAAATCATTATTTATGCAGAGAGCAGGTAAAAAAATCAAGAGAAAGTAGACCCACTCTCAAGTAACTTAAGTCAATGTGCCATTCTTTCAAAGATGGATCACGTGACAAGCTTTTGGTGTTTCCATTCATGCTGTGTGTGTCTTTGATAAGAAGAGGAAAACAATGCTGGAGGGAAAACAAGAGAGTTTCTAATTTCCATCACTAACAATTTAATGAATCGTTAACATGCATCAAAATCTATGTTGTACCAACACTTTGAAGGCGTGTCCCGGTGTTCGACATGTGTCGTGTCCAACACCGACACCAGTGATTATGTTGAATTATGTCATTTTTTAAAAAAAATTATCGATGTCAACGTGTTCGTGTCCGGTGTCTGTGCTTCATAGATCAAAATATTCTGTCAGAATCAATATGAAACAGGCACAAAAAAGAGAGAAAATGAGATATGCACCCGTCAATGTAAACTGCTTCTACACTGATGTTCAATGAGAATCAAACATTTCGTAGATATTTTTAAATTGCAGTTACAAAGTGGGCTAACGTAGAAACATTATTAGCTCTCATTGGATGTCTTATATGGATATACCGACAGTGCATCTCCATTAAACTCCTAAAAAAATATCCCATATTAAACACACAATCCTTTCCTATCCAAACACAATTAGTTATTCATGAAACTAACCTTTCTACGTTACATGTCCATTCACTCAGAGTTTCAAGTAGTAGTATAATATCATACTACTAATTAAGTATTTTCTTAGCAAAATGTAATCAAAAGAAGCATAAATTAAACACTAAAATCAAACCAAGCCACCCCCATAATCGGTCACAGTTATCCTTCTCATATGCTTATTTTCCCCAAAAAAATTAATAACAATAACATAAAAGGCCCCAAAGTCACTCTCCTCTATTTCATTACCAACCCTTTAACCTTATCTTCACAATTCAGCTTATGAGATACAATTCCAACAACTCTCATAAACCCTTATCCAACTCTAAGTCTTATATAGTTCACATTCAAAAGTAACAGAAACAATAAAACAAAACAAAAAAAACCCTTTTTTTTACAATTTCATTTCCAACCCTTTAGTCTTATCTTCTCAATCTACCTTATCACATACAATTCCAATAATTCTCACAAACCCTTATCCAATTCCAAGGCACAAATTACAATCATTCAAAAACTACACAAACAATGAAACAAAAAATTCATATAACCTGAGAGAACCACCAGGTGAGTTGATAAAAAGCTTGATATCTTTAGTAGGATCTTGAGCATCCAAAAGCAACAACTGACTCACAGTAGCATCAGCAACAAAGTCATCAATTTCACTACCCAAGAACACAATCCTCTCCCTCAACAAAAACCCCATAGTATCAGATTCAGCACCTCTCATAGCCCGTTCAGGCGTCTGCGGCGAAGACAGTCGGAAAGTGATACTGGGTTTTTGAATTTGGGGGTTAAAGTTTGAATCTTTGGAGGGTTTTGTTGTGAGGACGCAGTTGATTGGAGTTGTGCGAAATTGGGGTTTAGGGTTGAAAGAGGAAATGGGTGGTTTTGAAAAAAGGGTGGGAATGCGTTGGGAGAGAGATGGAAGGGAAGTTGAAGGATGAGAAGGAGAGGTTGTGAGGAAATCCATCGTGGTGAGTTGTTCTGAGATTGTGAGAGAAATGGGAGAGAGTGAATTGTGATATACTACTAACTTGTGTTTAGAAAAATTAAACTACAAAATCAACACTTTTTTTTACTAGCAACAAACCCGTCACTCTAGTTTAATCTAGTCTGCAAATGTTTGAAAACTATGAACGATGTTTTTATTAATTAAAACTAAAAATATAAATATTTGTTGCTTTGAATTATAACAAATCAAATTAATTAAGATTATTTTCTTTTGTTGAAGAATAAAAAATGGAATATATTAACAACGACAGTGGAACCTTTTTAGCACAAGGTGTACTAAAAAGACCACTCCAAAAAACAACCAGTCAATCATGAAATTACAGTAATAACGATCAGTCGATACTCAAACATAACAAAGGGTCCGACCACCATCTTTGAGAACCATACACAAATGTGGTGTTGTTAGCTTTTAGCCACCAATAAAAATTATATTTAACTTTGTCCATAAGCTCTATGATGGGAGTTTGAATATTATTAAAGAGCTCATTATTATGTTCATTCCTAACTAACCAAACGCCCATAAGCCAGATAAGCTGAAGAAAAGATCGTCGAGTCTTCAAACAACCTATGTAATGAGTAATGAATAAAATGATCACGAAGACTACAGGTTGTGGAGATGTATTTTTTTTAAGGTGGAGGGTTAATGGCGAGGCATGGAAATAGCGGAATAGGTTGTTCGCTTGGGGTTTGGTGACAGATCGGTGGGTTTGGAAGCTGAAGTGAAAGATCAGCGGGTTTGGAAGTTTCATTCTTCACAATGGTACGTAGTCATAAGTGCCTATAATAATTTAACTGATGTTGCTGAAATTGTTCACAATGAAGGCTTCAATCATGTGTAGTGGCTCAAGACAATTCCGTTAAAGATTAATATCTTCGTTTGACGCGTGTTTCTAAATAGAATAGCGACAAAGGATAATTTGTGCAGGCAACATATTTTGGAGTATGCCCACTTTTTTTGTTCAGCGGCATGTGGAGTGTTGAAGGAGCGGGACCATTTATTCTTCAGGCAACATATTTTTACGATTACTTGATGTAGCTTGGATTGTTGTTGTGTACCTCTGACATTTAAGTTTCTTATGACACATCTTGTGCTAGAGGGGGCTCTTGTTGTTTTTTAATGAGTTGCGTTATTTGAACATCTATTTATATGGATGTTCAAATAACACAACTCATTAAAAACAAATTTAGTTAAATAAAAAAATCTCAATTTTTTATAAAATGTTTATGACTAAAAAGTATTTGACTTTAAGTAAAATTACAAAACAATGAAGTTAAACAAGTTTTGTAAAAAAAAAAATGTCAAATGAATGATAATTCACATTTATCATTTTGGATATGAAAATAATTTGAAATAAATTTAAACATTTAAAAAGATAATAAACAATAACTTAAAAAAATGATAATATATAGAATTTATCAAAAATCAAACAAACATGTCATTTAATAATCCTTTATGTAAATATTTTATCAAACATTTTAATTTTAATAAATTAACTTTACAACTATAATCCATCAATTATAAGCTAACTTTTCAACTATAAATTAACTTATAAGTTATAAGTTTTATTTGACAATTTACAAGTTAGTGTAAGTTTTTTTTTTTGCTAAAAAAAAAGTTATAAGTTATTTGTAACATTTTTTGGGCATTCCATTTTGTGCAGATTCTCACTAGATTCTGCGTTTGTGCTGTGAAAGCGGTTGACCTATACTCTTATGTTTCTGTTCTTTTCCATTTGTCTTGTTCTTTTCTCAAACAAGACAAACACAAACATTAACAACAACAACAACAACATAGTTTAACTTCTTTCAACGCAAAGATTTGATCCAATGCTGATCAGTGATCACAACGAAGTGAAGTGTCCCTTAGATCTTTTTTGATTTCACTCTTGCAGCATCTCTCACCATTGCTCCCTCTCCACGTTGCTTTGGTTAGTCGTTAAATCATGTGTTTGTTCTTTTGTTTCTTTGTCTCTGTTCTTCCATTTCCAAGATCTGCTATTTTTTTCTACCCAATGATTTTTTGTTTGCAATTTTGAATTTTGTTTTTCAAGTTTGATTCTTTTTGTGTTATTATGGAACCCCATTTCATGAATAATGAGTTTTGTTGGATATTTGAAATTCTTTTAGACATTGTTTGGATCCGTTACCGTGGGAAATGGAGATTTTTTTTTTTTTTTTTTTTGTGATTTTGAAACTTCCAAACGCTTTGTTTATGGAACTTTGTTATGTGCTTGTTTAGAATCACGGTGATTTTGATGAAATCATGGAGGCGACGTGATTTTGTTGAAATTCCAAAATGTAGCTTTTGTGGGAATCACGGTGACACAATGTGATTATGTCAAACACACTGTCAATTCAAACATGCACTTGGCTTGTTTGAAATGTGGATGATGAATTTGCAGTGGGATTGAAGGGTCAATGGGACAAAGAAAGTGTGAAACTTATGTGAAAAGTGTGGTTGTGTGTGCAGGTAGTGGGGAGATGAATCATGGAGTCCTCCAGTGAGCATGAAAGGTTGTCAGTTAGAGAGGTTCATGCCAATGGAAGTCGCATGGCTACATCAGAAGTTGAGGCTAAGCTTGATGAAGGAAATATTCAAGAAGCAGAATCTGCATTGCGAGAAGGGTTGTCGCTCAATTTTGAGGTTAGTTTGTTGATGATCACATAATTTGCTAGCTTGTGCTTACCAAGTTTTTCCCCCTTCGAGGTTACCTTTCAAAACAAAATATGACATGTGATTGTTACTTTCATTTTGCTAATTAGTTAAGATTCATTGTGTTGTCTTACAATGGATACCCATTTTGGAGCAATCAATTGAAACAAGTGGCAAGGTTATCGATTATGATAATAATGAATTGTTTGAGATTCGGAGGGCATGAGGCTTTTCTAGTACCATAATTTTAGTGTAGAAGAATCTGGTCCTTTCTCCGAACCTTCTGCTGAGAATGTGTTCATACCTGCCATTCATTAAGTATATTTCTTTGGGCTGTAGAAGTTTTTTCTTCTCAGGCTGTTTGGGCTCTATTATCTCTCATTTACGTTTTGCACAACCCAAATTTTTTGTTTGAGGGTGAGCATTGACGCGGCAGTAAAAATGTTGTCTTCAAACAGTCTTTCTGCATGCGGGAGTAAGAATGTGAAACGCGTAAACCTACCCTCCTAGACCCCCTTTGTTGGGAGCCTCGTGCACCAGGCCATCCTTTTTACAAGGATTGTCTTTTTTGATGGTATGAGTTTGGAGTTGGGTGAGAAATGATGACAAAAATAATAAAGTCTTAGTAAAGAAAAAATATTAAACTTCAGTATAGAAACTTTTTAATGCCTATCTTCTTTAGCTGATGGCAATTAAGTTGTCATTTTTAACAGCAAACAATTAGGTGATAAATTTATTTTAATGAGTAAAACCTTATAGTATAGTACACCCTTCACAAAGAATAAAACTTTCATATTCATGAGTGTAAACTTTTTTCTCTTTCTTGTAATGCGTTCACTGCTGAGATTGTATTTTACGTAAGCATTAAATATGCTATAGATTATGATTTGCTTACCTGATTGGATTTGAAACTTGATAAATGTGCCAAGTGAAGAAATGAACCTTAATAGTTGGTACAAATATGTAAAACCAATGCAAGGTATCCCTGACAAATTTGTTTTTCAAGATCTTCCACAACATATTTCTGGATAAATTGATTAGATGTTTAAGTTTTGGCCCATGATTTCTTTTGAAACTTTAACAGGAAGCAAGGGCTCTTCTTGGGAAGTTGGAGTATCAGAGAGGTAATGTAGAAGGTGCTCTTCGTGTCTTTGATGGGATCGATCTCCATGCTGCCATCCAACGGTTGCAACCCTCGTTTTCTGAAAAATCGCCTGTCAAAAAAGGTCGTACTCGCACAGAATCACCTTCTTCAGTCTCTCAGCATGCTGCTACTTTGGTGCTTGAAGCCATCTACTTAAAAGCCAAGTCTCAACAAAAACTGGGGAAATTTGCTGGTATTGATTTTTTTTTTTTTAATTCTAAAAAAGCTGTTTGTATTGAATACTGTTGAAAATAGTTCTCCACCTGTTTACTTTCTTAATCTTACTTTATCTTCTGAAATGATTCCTCCCATAGTAATGATGTAGTTAGCACCACACTTAAGATCGAACGCGACTGGTGTTTGACGTGTGCCAGTGTACGACATCAAGACGACACTGACACATGTGGTTACATTCAATCACTTTTATTTTCTTAACTTAGTACCCTTAGGTGTCAGTTTAGTGTTGTGTCACTGCTTCATATTTCTGAATCAGATGTAAAACATTGAAATACTTATTTAATGTATTTTGCAGAAGCTGCTAATGACTGTAAACGTATTCTTGATGCTGTTGAGAAGATATTTTATCAGGGCATACCTGATTTTCAAGTGGACGGTAAACTGCAAGAGATAGTCAGCCATGCAGTAGAGCTCCTTCCAGAGCTTTGGAAACAAGGAGGGTGCTATGACGAGGCAATCTCTGCTTATAGGCGTGCCCTTCTTAGTCAATGGAACCTTGATAATGATTGCTGTTCAAGAATTCAGAAATCATTTGTTGTTTTTCTGCTGTACAGTGGTGTGGAGGCAAGTCCGCCTAGTTTAGCAGTTCAGATTGATGGTTCTTATGTGCCTAAAAATAATCTCGAAGAGGCCATTTTGCTTTTAATGATTCTTATAAGAAAGTTTGGTCATGGTAAGATAAAATGGGATCCTTCAATCATGGAGCACCTAACTTTTGCACTTTCCGTATGTAGCCAAACTTCGGTTTTAGCAATGCAATTTGAAGACTTGATGCCTGGAGTATACCATCGTATCGATCGTTGGAATTCTTTAGCTTTATGTCATTGTGCTGCCGGACAAAATGTCAGTGCTTTGAATCTGCTAAGGAAGTCCTTGCACAAACACGAACGACCAGATGACCTTACATCGTTATTATTAGCTTCTAAGATCTGCAGTGAGAGCACCTATCTTGCCGGTGAGGGAGTCAGCCATGCGCAGAGGGCAATCAAGAATGCTCATGGTCCAAATGAGCATTTAAAGGGTGTTGCTCTTCGCATGTTGGGACTTTGTCTTGGAAAGCAAGCTAAAGTTGCTTCCTCTGACTTCGAGAGGTCTCGGTTTCAGTCCAAAGCTCTGGAGTCATTGGAAGAGGCAACTAGATTGGAGAAAAATACTTATCTGATTTTTGAGTTGGCGATTCAGTACGCTGAGCACCGTAATCTGACCGCTGCTTTGCGGTCTGCGCGGCATTTCATCAACGAAACTGGTGGCTCAATAGTGAAAGCTTGGATATTGCTTGCTCTGATTTTGTCGGCACAACAAAGATTTCCAGAAGCTGAAGTGGTGACAGATGCTGCTTTAGATCAGACTGTGAGATGGGAGCAGGGGCCTCTGCTTAAGCTTAAAGCGAAGCTGAAGATTGCCCAATCAAAACCGATGGATGCTATCGAAACCTATCGCTACCTTCTTGCATTGGTTCAAGCCCAGAGGAAATCCTTTGGGTCTTTCCAAATTAGTTCGAAGGTAAGATTCTGCCATCTACTTATCTTCTTTGAGGGATTCTTTTATTTAATATGAGCGAAACATTGATGTGAGCTTAGCAGATTATGATAAGTTTTTTTCTTCATTTAATTAGTTCAATCTCATCATAATGGATTTTGCTTTAGACTGTAGTAGTAGCTCAATAACGTCCTCGGGGAATTGCATTTCCTCATAGGGCCAAGCTTGTCTGTGCTTTTATATAAAGTGAAAGTACCTTTTTAATTGATGATTGAGTTTTAAAAAAAATCTTGCCTATGTTAGCCTTGGTATACATTGCCGGACCCAAGCCCGGGTAAAAGGAGAGGGTTGTGTTAGGTCTCAACAACCAACGTAACACTTTGTCGTATCTCTATGACATGGACCAAATACAAAATAGTGTGAATGCTAGGTTGTTGCCCGGAAGCATTGCGCTGTATAGCTCGAGTACAATGTTAAATGAGAAAGGGCCGCTGCATCGCCGCCTGGATGCAGTGAAAAATAATGCTTTATCATAGAACATTGTGGTGTAATTTGATCCATATAGCCGACCCCACGTAGTGGGATAAGGCTTGGTTGTTGTTGTTGAGTTTTAAAAAATTATAACTGCTTTCTAGAAAAGGGTAACAACCTCAACAAATAGAGCCGTTTTGTTACCTCTCTCTTGGCTAAATATATTATTTTCTGAAGATCTAAAATAAAGTTGTATCATAAAATGATAGAATCGTTATTTTGAACACAAATGAACCATTATATTGTTTTTGGAAGAAAAGACTGTTAGATGTTAAAAGAAAACTGTTTCATGTATTTTTCCTTTTATGTTGTTCTTAAGCTGTTTCCTTTTTAGTTGTTACGCCGATGTATCCTTTCTTTCTTTCAGTTTCGTTTTGCCTCTCCCTCGCCAATTTTTTTGTTTGAGATACTAGTTGATTACTGACTGCAAAATCATTCTTATTTTCATGTTGTCAACTCTTTCTAGGTTGAAGATGATAAAGTTAATGAATTTGATATTTGGCATGGTCTTGCAAGTTTATATGCCAGCCTTTCTCGTTGGAAGGATGCTGAAATCTGTTTGCAAAAGGCCAGAGAGTTGAAGGAGTACTCTGCAGAAATTCTGCGCACTGAAGGCAAGACTAAATCCTTTGTGCTGTTTAAGTTTTTCGTTCTAGCATGTTGAATTTATAGATTTGATTTCGTATTTTCAAAACTCATGTCCATATCAAAAAAGTGCTCATGACTGGCCAGTGCTAGATCTGTGCGTTATAATCTTTAAAAAAATCAATGTTTAAACCTGTAAAGCCACATTCATGGAGGATGTGGAGATAGCGCATAAAAAATGAAGCCAGGAGCTAAGAATTGTCAACTTGTATGATATTTATATACTTATGTTCTTTTATACGCTTCTATACCAGGTGTTTTGTTTGAAGGACGCGGGCAAAATCAAGAAGCTCTCAATGCTACTATTAATGCTATACTACTTGAACCAAACCATGTTCCAAGCAAAATCTTAATGAGTGCTTTGATTCATAAAATGGGCTCAAAGGCTTTGCCTGCTGCTGCGAGAAGCATGCTGTCTGATGCGCTTAGAATAGAACCGACCAATCGTATGGCTTGGTATTACTTGGGATTAATTCACAAGCACGATGGCCGAATGGGTGATGCTGCGGACTGCTTCCAGGCAGCTACCATGCTGGAAGAATTTGATCCCATCGAAAGTTTCAGCACCATACTTTGAATATTTGGAATTTGGAATGGTTGATTCTGCAGCCTTCAGTGAGATTTATACCATTATGATTTTTGGTTAATACATCATCTGGGTTCAAGGAGACACAATAGAAACAGTTTTAGGAATTGTTTTCCTATTTTTGAAAAGAAAAAAAATTGTCATCACAAACTAGGCTAAAAGAAAAAATGAAACATTATTTAGGAATAAAGTGAGAATGGATGAGTTGTAAAGAACTTTGATCGGCAGAGATTTTAATGTAGTTCAGTAGCTGCTCAACTTTGTAAATTTATGTCGCTTAATTGAGCAGTATCCATGTTGCAAGAGTATAGATTCATTTATCTTCAATTATGTGCTTAGTTTTTTGGCTAGATTTACAAGGCTTTAAGGAAAAATGTATTTGAAATGAGTTAAATTAAAATGTAACCAGCATTGCTGTCGTGTAAATTTCTGTTATATATTACAAGTCGAGTAATAGGAAGTCTTGGGTAGACCCAAGATTTTGGACAATATTGGTCACACTCACATTTAGAAATAGGTAGAAAGAAAAGAGTTAAATAATGTATATTTTTAAAATAATTATCGTATGCATTTTGGGGTGTGGGTACCCATAAGTATTTACTGCCATGTAAATAGTCATTTTAGTCCTCAAACATGTGAAGCACAGATACTAGTATTTAAATGTATAAAAATGTATAAAGATTAAAAAATTGTCACCAAGTGTATCTTTTATTGGTAATAATTTTATTGATTAACAAAAGATACGTCAAAGACCAAACAATTATTGAATAAAATGTTCGAGAACCAAACTAATTAATGAGATACATTTAAATATGTTTATGTAACATTAATACATTCATAAACTATTTTGAAAATGCCTCACATTTAAGGACTAAAATGAATATTTACTCCTATGTACACAAATGCCTGCTTGTGCATGCCAATGTTTGGTTTGGCGTTAAGAGTTATAATTCTCACGTCTCAATGAACAAACTAACGTGATATTTTGAAGCTCGAGACAGTAGCTTCACACTAAACGTGCGGTATGACCATGGAATTGAATTTTTCCAAACACACACGTAGTTAGTGCATGAAAACTGTGCTACTGAAGACTCATTCCATCGGTGATCAATTGCTTAGAGAGAAAAGGAGGTAGCTGCTACCTTCAAGAGCAAAACATACACTCAGGGTTTCTACTTTAAAAGGAACACAACAAGAGGACAAATTGCCAAATGATAATATTGTGTTAATTCAGGAAAAGTGTCAATAAACAGTCATTAGATGGCCTAATCTACCAACCCAAAAAAGGGATTAAAAATCAGATATTATTAGTATATTACAGACTATGATAAAAATAAAAATAAAAAATCTCCATTCTATTATGCCTCTACCAACCTACAGGGTCTCTTCTTCTTGGACATCATCTGAACTTTGGAGATGGCTTAGCTGAACTCTCGCCTTTTTCGGTTGTGAAGAGTTTTCCCTTGCATCGTCTTCATTACCCTTCCTCTTCTCTTTCTCACCACTATCTTCATCAACAGAAGCTGCAGGAGGTTCACTACTCAAATTACCTTCGGAGCCTAAAGAGGATGATGCCTTTGGATCAGATTCTTCAAGTGCTTTTGGATCGGATTCTTCGTTTCCTTTTGGATCAGAACCTTCGGTTTTATCTTCGTTCTTCGACTCTCCATTCTTAGCTGACTTTTCAAATTCCTCAAGAAAGGTGCGGACTTCATCATTGGTAGCAAGATCCAATGGGGTCTTTCCTGCCTTTGTTTTGATAGTGAGACTTGCCCCTTTCTTGGATAAGTACTTGACAAGTTCCAGATGGGAACCTTGAACAGCAAAATGTAATGGTGTCACGCCTTTCCGAGTAGAGGCTTTGAAAGAGGCACCAGCTGAAACCAGAGCTCGAACAACTTCTAAATGCCCCTTCTGTGCCGCGAAGTGTATTGCGGCCATATCATCCATAGCAGAAGCACCGAAATCAGCCTTGTTCTTGCAGAGGTAACTGACTATTTCTGTTTGCCCAGAAAATGCTGCTAAATGTAGTCTATTGTTCAAATTTGGTTGTTAAAGAAACAACAAGGCAATGCTAAAATTACCAATAAAAACTCAGTTACTTTGCCTAGATAATGTTTTTTTCCTTATTTCCCAATCTACCCAGAATACATTCATCTAAAATATAGTCTATGGTCCAAATATGCATGTTAAAGAAACAGTATGACAATGCTAGAATTCCCAAGTCAAACCCAGTTACTACTAACTTTACCAAATTAAATTATCTTCCTAACTTCCAATTTCCCCCAAAATACAATCATGTAAAAGGTAGTCTATGGTCCAAAGGTGATTGTTGAAGAAACAGTATTGCTATGCTAAAATTCCAAAGAAAAACCTAGTAACTTTACCCCAGATAAAGTTTTCGTCCTTATTTTCTCTCTAGAACACAATCATGCAATTGAATAAATATTCAACTATCCATGGACACATACACACACAGGCAAAACATAAAGCACAGCTCTTATGTACAAGAAAATTTTAATTCTCAGGATCATGTAAGCATACCCTAACAAGCAAATAAATAGCATTTCAGTTCAGTACAATGAGAGAATAACATACAGTAACAAAATTGAGGGTGATATAACCAATGGCACATCTTAGTTATGACATAGGAGAGCTTGGGTTCCTGTTTTTACAATAATATGCATGTTTCTTTCTAAGGTATATTTATACCAGCACAACACCATATCCCTTCATGTGTGATTTTCATTTTCTTGCTTTTTGCTCCATGTTTAAGGTGGAGGTGAACTCAACTACCTTATAAAGAAATATATACATTACTTTTAAAATATCTTGGGGAGCCCAAACTCCCCTATGTCATAACTCAACTAAGATTAGATTCTCCATGCCCCAACTTTTGGTTTAAACCTCTGCCATTAATGATAACCATGTAATGGTGCCTATTTGGATTGATATATTTGAGTTTATCTACCGACATAAGTTTTGTGAGACTTTTTGAGAGAATTTATGAAAATAGTTTATGACATTGTTCTTTTTTTGAAAGCCCAGTCTAAGGACCGATTAATTTGAAGGGTTCAATCCCACTTCCCACCGTCCACTTGCGGGAGCCCCATTTAAAGCCAGAGCAAGACTTTGTATGGACTAGCCAATCGAAACTGACACCGGAGGTAATCGAACCTAAGACCTCGAGAGAAGCACACTTCAAGGTCCCAAACCAACCCACTAGACCAATTAGCTTATGACATTATTCATAAGCTATTTTCCGCTTATTTTCATAAGTCTTCAAAGATAGCTTACGAAAACAATTTAAACTTAATTTTACCTTTTTACTATAGAAACAACTTATACATAAGCATATAAAATGATAAGCGCTTGTGCTATAAGCTGCAAATAAGCTGTAAAGACATAAGAGCTAATGAAATATATTGAATAAATGATGATACGAAAAATAGTTAGGGTTGCGTTGATAACTGAGGATACGGTGTTCTAGAGTGCTTATCTCTGGAATTGACGGCCAGAGGATTTGAAATCAAAATTGACTGAACTGCTATCAGATCACCGGACCTTGCCGCCGCGTGAAGGTCGCCGCCGGTCCCTGATTTCTGTGGATTTGGTTTACCCATTTCTTCTCAGTGTTCCTTTTTCTCCTTCTCTTCTCGCGGTTTTGCCCCCAAATCTTCCTAAAAACCAAAATGCTCTTTTCTACTCGTTTTCTAGGTGGACCCGTTTTCTAAGTTAATTGAATGGCTATAATGTCCTCGATGTTATAATATTCGATCAATAATCAATTTAGTTCCAAAAAAAAAAATCAATTTAGTTCATCTTTAAAAAATAATAATTTTGTTCACTATTCATGAGTCATGACTGTTGTACAACAATTTTTCTTCAATTTTGTATATTTGAAACGCTAATTTTTAAATCTCTCATTAACAATATGAAATCCTCAAAATTTGTTCAATAAAACTTATTCAAACTCAAATTGAAATTATGGGTGGTGGTCGTGTATTCAAAAATAGCTCTCAAAGTCGAGTTTCATCTTAGATTTTCATGTTCAATAGTGAGGTAAAAATGCTTGATTGCTGGTGTCCTAGAATATTTTATAAGAAAGACCGATACATCCAAGAAGATATTTCTACACATGCCATTTATCAAAGGTTTATGAAAATAGGAAGCAAGTCTTACATAGTCACAAACTCAAATCAAAAATATTTGGGTACACACAAATAGAAAAAACTAAAAGAAATGTAATTTAGTCACTTAACACTATTTAATTGTTTTCTCTTTAAATTTTGTGTAACTATGTAAGTGTGTCAAACATATTTTATTTGACTTTGTGACCAAATAATTTGTGAAAAAATGGGCATGTCTTGTTTAACGTTATGATTTTTTGGTCTCGATTGATTTTCCTTTTGCAGTATGATGAAGATAATTGCATTTTGTTTTTGTATGGGTTGAAGAAGCTAAAGAACTAAGATAGTTTAAAAACAATGGAACTAGTGGTGGTCAGTAAAGAGGGCAAGATTGATTGAAAAGTTTCATTCAATAGTTAAGAAAAGTTACAATAAAGAGGTTTGGAGGACAAAGTTGATAGACAAATTTCATTGTTAGGAAGTGAGCTTAAAGTGATTAAGTATTTGATAGAAATAATATTTTTGATATTTTACTTAGCGTGTGTAGCCATCAGTGTATCAATGGCAAGAGGTTGAAGATGAAATATGAAGTGTGATTATTATCAATTGCGTCCTTGTATTTTAATCACTGATATTAGTTTAATCCTTCTTTGATATTAATGAAATCACATTAGGGCTTGGTTGGCTTAGAATGACCATGTAGTTAAAGTAATTAGTACACGTGATAAACCCTGAATTAATTAAAATAACAACAGATTTACGATGGGCACACTTATGAAGGCATTAAAATTTCTCTTGAATTTGGTTATATTCATAATTCATTTAAAAGTGGGTTGAACAATAGATTTAAGGTCAAAAACCAATTGTAGAGAGGTAAAAGCTCAAAGTTCTAGCTTTAACACAAAATTAGTTATTGAGACAAAATCAATTATATTTGAAAATATCCAACATGTCAAAATCTAAATTCAATCTTGCCTCCTCCAAAAGTAAAACCATAGTTACATACACGTACATGCATCAAGATCACAATTATCAACAGCCAAGTATTTGTTTTTTTGGTGGTGCAACAGCCTAATATTTGACAGTACCAATAATGAACTGAGTATTTCCTAATTTTTCTTTCTTTTGCAATGTAGAAGTATATGAGAATAACAAAACAATGCTGAAAATATAAAACCACTGGTTAATAAGTCTTCCTTTTAATCCACCCATATCGCCCTCCAGAATCCAGGCTCTTCTTCTATCTTTCCTGAACATCAAAAATTGTAATTTTAGATAGCAGTAGTCAAATGATTTTTTAAAAAAATTTAGATGATACTGTGCAGAAATCCATCACCCAGAACCAATACTGAATGAATAATCAGAAAATTCTATAAACTAGAAATAGTTGGAGGGCACAAACAAATCAAATTTGCTCTCTATGAGAATGCTGACATCTTTGACATGGCTGCATTTTTTCATTAACTTCAAAAAATAAGTTTTGGTGGTAAGGTTTATACTGCATACTGACACTTGCAATATTTGTTTTACTTCAAAATCTCACTTACAGGAAGGTGAAAGCAACAAATGAAATAAAACAGAAAATAAATATTAGGTTTTATCATTTAATCTTATATTTAGTCAAATTAGTCATAAAAATATTTGTGATGCCTGGGAGCCCTGTGAATATTTCAACAAAACATGCATGCAATCATTCAAGGAATCAAGAATTGAAAAACAGAACGGCTGAATAAATAGACACAGACACAGTGCAATCCCATAAACAATGAAAGATACCAAGAATTGATACTTACCATAAAGCAATCAGTACACACCCACCAAATGATGTAGCTAATTTGATGAAATCCCATGACGGTTTCGAAGAGAATCAATAGCCTTCTCATACTTCTGCGAAAGCTCATTTATAGAAGTTTTGCATGCTGAAATTTTTGAATGAAAATTAGTGCAATCCTACAAACCGAATGCAGTATTTGTGTGCATGTAGACCGAAATTCACAATTATGAGTATGACATCGCAATACAAATATTTGAACAATGAGCAGGTAATTTACTACATCAACCAAACAAAACAAAATTCTAGTTTCCATCCCATGGTGAAGGTAAATCTGGCATAATGATTAATGCTTATCAGTAAAAACATTGTAATAAGAATAACATAGGAATGCTAACTGGCCGACTTTTAAACTATGTACACCGCCATCGACATGTCTTGTGTGTGACACAATTACATGTGATTGCATTTAATCACTTCAAGTTCTTAAAATTATTGCTTGTGTCAGCGTCATATGGTGTCCTGTATTTGTGCCAATGCTTCATAGCTTTTAAATCACTCCTTTGAGTCCTTTAATTTCATGTATGGCATATTCATCTCATGTATAACATCCACAAAAGCAGATGAATATCATATGAATGCTAATTTCTATAAAAGCATTCATGACTCTTTCATACAAAACAATTGGTACAAAAGCACTTAGTTATTTTGAAATTGATTCGATTATGCATACCACGAGATGCCGTAGTCTGTGCCTCGGCCATAAACTCTTCATAAGAAGCCTGAAAAAAAGGTGAAAAAACATTATATTACACTCTTAATCAAGTTTTTGAAATGATTATGACAGTGAAGAAAGAAGGAACAACCTTCATCACCTCTCGACTTTCTGTAATCCGTTCAGACAACTTCTTGTAATCCTTCTCAGCTTCATCCATCGCTTGCTGGCATCCTTGACTCTGCATCTATAAACTTCTCAAATTAGCAACATCACAGTTATAAATCAATGATTAATCTTAATTAAAATCTATCTAGATTAAATCGAAATTCGTCAAATACACTAATCTACGTATCTACTTAACCAGATCTGAACTTACTACAGGCAATAATGTGAATATTCCGTTAAAATCACAGAATTCAAAGCATTTTCGGGTTAGAATCAACGGTTTATGAAGAATTAATCAAATTTAGAAAAGCGATTATGCGAATTGAGAAAGTACGAGACGAAACCTTGAAACGCTTGTGAAGACGAGAATGAGAAGCTTCGAGATCCTTGAGAATCTCAGAGTGAGAACGATCGATGCGGCGTTTGAGTTCGTCGATGGTTGAAGACGCGAGGGTTTTGAGATCGGAGATGTTGTTCGGAGCTTTGTGAGTGGTGCGTTGTGGAGAAGGGGTGGTGGTAAGAGCGGCGGCTACTCTCTTCACGCCTTTGGAAGTGGAGGCGGTTCTCGTGAAGAGTGCTGATTTCGGAGAACTTTCCGCCGGAGAAGCTATCGGCGACGGTGACGGTGATTTGAGGAGATCGGAAACTTTGGGTTTTCTTCCTCTCTTCTTCATCGAATTCTTTCTTTCTTTCAAAAATTCAAATTGAAGTTTAGGTTTCGCGGTTAAATTCGTGGGTATTTATAGGGTGGCGAAATTTTATTTTATTTTTTAAAAAATAATAATAATAATAATAATAATCACAATTTGCGAGTTTTGAAACTATGTTAGAAAAGTGGTAAAGAAAATAGAAGTACTAAGGAGAAAAATATTAGTGAATATAATATATTATTTAAATTGACATAAAAACTAAAAGCAAAAATTAGTGAATATTTGTTTTTGGGTTACAAAGTTAAGACAAAAAGAAAAAGGAAAGAAAAAAAGAAAGTTTAAAGTCTTAAGAAGACTCGTCTTTGATGTCATGCATAAGAGAAGTGTGAACAACAATTTCGAATTGCTTAGAAGCACAAAACATAGCCATGAAATCAATGTATTGATTGACTTCATCACACATCATGTGAAAGACTTTAAAAATGGTTTTTTGTGGAGCAAATCTTTAATGTCTTCAATAAGCATAACATACTAGCGGAACTTGTTGGTGGAGACCAAGACAACTACTATCAACATTAATAATAGTACATGTGTGATTTAGAAAAAATCATTTAACATGTCTATCATTCGAGGAACCATTGTGAAAGGAGTGAATGCAAGAGTGTAATGTCTCGAACATGGTACAAGCAGCCACGGATAACCTGGAGATTGGAATATTTTCGTGAGCAAAACACACGAAATTTCGCATTCTCCAAGCCCACCAAACACTTGCAACAATGAGATTGAAATGAGGGTTGGCAATGCAACTATCCTAATTCGTAAAAAAGCTAGAACCAAGGTTGAGTCAGAGGTTTCTAGAGTGAATGCAGTCCCTAAAACAATGGAGGAAGGTCTCGTTATCATCACCACACCGATAACAAAGAGGAGAAGATTTTTTGTTATGATGGTGAAACATAGAAAGGATAGACACTGAGTTATGGTAACCAAGCCGAAAAAGAATTCAATCTTGTTTTGAAAGGTTGAGCTTCCCTATCCAAGGCCAAGATAAGTCATAAGTTAAAGTAAGAACTTCTTTGTGAATACTAGGACACCCTCTATTGATCAACATTTCTTCATAACATTCTTTAATTTCATTCAAGTTTGAAGGTTTATGTTTCTGCTTCCAACCTTGTAGGTCTACATTGTTTTTCATTTTCAAAATTTGTTGTCAAAATTGGTATGTATTTTACCTTCTTTATTTATGTTTTTGGTGGAAAAAATTACATCAAAACCTTAGTTGCACAAAATATTTTCTTATTCTTACGTAATATAAGAAATTAATTAAGATTGTCTTTTAATGTTAGCTTTTATTTCCACATATTAGTGAGTTGATTTTCAAATAATCCCTATCACTTTTCCAACTTTTGAGTGGTTAATTACAAGGAAAAAGAATATATATTAATTAGGAGTGTATATAAATAAAATTATCTCTCTCTAAACTAAAAAAACCTATGTCCTCTCTCTAACAGTTTTCGCGGCCTCCCTTCTCCCTGAAATCCAACAGCCTTATCCTAAAGATGTGACCCAAATGGCGGTGATGCGATGAGGCGCGGCCTCCGCATCACCTCAGCTCCGGCAACGACCCTTATCCTTCCGGCGGTTCGTTTCAGATATGGTGGTGCTCTGGTCTAGTTTGACTTTGCTGGAAAGGGTGGTGGCGCCATCGCCTAGCTGTCACCGGTGGCTTTAGAAGGGTGCAGCAGTTCTTGTGGTGGTTCACGGTGGTCCGTTACATCTTGTCGTGGTTTGTTGGGTTGCCGCATATTTGTTTCTATTCAATGGTGTTTTTTCGGCGCCGGAGGTTTTATGGGTGCAGCAGATCTGATCTCCGGCATTGGTGGCTCGATGAGACCTCGTCTCTGCACCACCGTCCTCTTCCCTGTTCATGTCTGTTTGTCACTGATCCGGTTCCGTTTTTCGTATCTTGGTGGAGGTGGTGAGTAGGCCACGGTGTTGGAGGTTTGGTGGTGATGGTTCCCTCTTGCGGTCTCTATCTGATGATGCCTTTCCACTCCACCCGTTGTTTTTGCCTTGCTGTTGTCTTGATCCTTTTGCGGTACATCTCTGTTTGGTGGTGGTGGTGGGTTATAGCAGTTGCGGTTGTTTAGTCACTGGTGTCGGTTTTGGTGTCGTGACTGTTAGGGGATTGGCTTAGTTTTTGGACTTTGTCATGGTGGCGGTGGCGGTGATGCGTGGTGGGGGTGGTGCCGATACAATGGTGGTGGTGATGCGTGGTGTTGTGGTGGTGTTGATGTGTGGTGGTGGTGATGCCTTTTCCTTGTCACTTGCAGCTGCCTTTACATGATTTGAGTTGTGTTTCTACTTCAAACCGGCGTCACTGCCCGTGTTTTGTTGTTCGGTTTCGTCATCCTCTAGATTCATGTTTGTGTGGCAGTTTGTTTCTTGGTAAGGCTGTTTGGCGGGGTAATTTTTGTGGTGGCGGTGGTGTTGTTGAGTGTTGGTGGTGGTGGCAGCGATGATATGTGGTCGTGGTGGTGTTTCCGTTTGCGAGAGTGTACGTGGGGCTGTCTTGGTGTGGTTAGGATGGGGGGTCGCGGAGTTGGTGTCGAAACGGTTGGCAGACAGGAGTTTTTTCGAGGGTGGTTGGTGTTGCTTGGTTAGGAGGAGGGTTTTTGTGTGGTGGTTGTTGTGGGAGATTTCTTGTGGAGGCCACCTTTGTTTTTTGGCTCCTAATTCGTTGTCGCTTACTCTTGTTTTGTCCTTCGAGTTGAGCAGTCTCCTTGTTTTGATTTGATTGACGTTTTGCACAACCACAAATCATGCCGATTGTCTTACTTTTTGTGTACTGGATGTGGGTGGGCCGGTCATTTTGCTTCGAGATCGGGAGCCGGTGTATTTTTGCAATTTGTTTTAACGGGCTTTGGTGTTTCTCTGGTGGACCGGGGATGAGGTGGCCTTCTGATTTGGTCCTGAATACTGGTGGGCCGATCACTTTGATTCGAGATCGGGAGTCAGTTCTTTGGTTCAAGTTTGGTTTTGGGCTTTTGTTGGTGTCCTTTCGGTGGACCGGAGTTTGTGCGGTGGTGGAGGCTGATTGATCTTTAGAAAAGGTGGATGTGGCTCAGTTTTGGTGATGAAGATTGAGTTTTCTTTTACTAGGGTGTTCTTTTGGGGTGAGTAGTGACAATGGGTGTTATGGATGTCGTTCTTCAGTTATCGGTTTCTTTAGGAGTCAATTTTAGGTGGGGTTGTTTATTTTGGTGGGTGTTGATCGCAGGGGTATCTTTGTTGGTGTTTTGTTTCCGGGTGTTCCGCTTATATACGGCGTCTTTTGTTTGTACTTCATGTTTTAGCGGTCTCTGTTCGTCTTGTGCAGAGATCTGGTTTATAATAAAATTTTGCTGATTCAAAAAAAAAAAAAAAAAAAATTAAAAAAAAAAAATATGAAATTATAAA
>Ga0228710_1003586_pt1 | contig 24626 bp, 23 predicted proteins | sample MedpolnodulmetaG_FD_177995 | JGI IMG/M metagenome (GOLD analysis project Ga0228710, IMG submission 177995) | Root nodule microbial communities from Medicago polymorpha collected in Santa Monica, California, United States - pink nodules | ecosystem: Host-associated > Plants > Roots > Nodule...
GTTGAGTTCATTGATCATGTATATAATCCTCTTGTTCTAAATAGACCAAAACCCTAATAGGGGTTCTTCTAGCAACCAATCGCCGCCAAATTCATCGCTGTCATCAACACTCTCATTTTCATCTCACTTCAAAAAATTTCACCCTTTACATCACTCTCTTTCATTTCCCACAATTTATCACCTCAATTTCGTTCTTTAAGACTAGATTTTTATCATCAATTTCATATCAGGAATTATGGAATTAAGCATAAATTTCTCAAATTCTCAATACCCTTTTGATGATTGATTCTGGAATATAGTTTAGTTTCAGCTCGTAGCGTTGATGGGGTTAGTTAATTATAGTTATTATTATAATTATGATTAATTTTTGTTAAGGGTAGTTACAAGTGAGTGCTTTTGATGCTGTAAATATGGGGCTTTTGCGTTTTGATGATAAAAGTTTCCGTTTTTAGGTTATTTAACGGTTGAGGGTGAAGTGTAGTGATGATGGGTAGTGATCAGGTTTGAGATTTTGAAGTGAAAAAAAAAATGTTGTCTGATATGGGTAGGAGGCCAGTGATTGGTGGTGGTAATGAGGGTTCGTTTGGAGATGAATTTGAAAAGGAAATAGGGATGTTGCTTCGCGATCAACGGCGTCATGAGGTTGATGATCATGAACCTGAACTTAATTTGTATAGGAGTGGATCAGCTCCTCCAACTGTGGAGGGTTCGTTGAATGCAGTTGGAGGGTTGTTTGGAGGTGGTTCTACGGCTGCTGCTGCAGTTTCGGAGTTTTCCGGGAATGGTTTTGGTTCTGAGGAAGAGCTTAGGTCTGATCCAGCTTATCTTCAATATTATTACTCTAATGTGAATTTGAATCCCAGACTTCCTCCTCCTTTGCTATCAAAGGAGGATTGGAGGTTTTCGCAGAGACTAAAAGGCGGAGCTTCTGCAATTGGTGGAATTGGAGATAGGAGGAAGGTTAATGGAGCTGATGAGAATGGTGGAAGAGCGGTGTTTGCTACACCTCCGGGTTTTAACAATAGGAAAAGAGAGACTGAGGTGGTGGCTGATGAGAAAACTAGAGGTTCTGCTGAGTGGGGTGGCGATGGACTCATTGGTTTGCCAGGACTAGGTCTTGGGACCAAACAAAAGAGCCTTGCAGAAATTTTTCAGGTGCCTTGCTTCTTTCGCAGTATTTTGCATCCTTTTCCCTTGATTTTATGTCAGTTTTGTTTTCAGTTTGATCTTTTCTTCCACCGTCAAATCTTTTGAGCACATGAAATGTTTTGAAACCTACAAGACCACTAACAAACTGAATAAATTTAATTGTTTTGGCTGTGTAAGGGGTTCAGATTCAGCACTTCCTAAGAATCCTTTATTTTGGCACACTTGTAAACATCACAGTTTTAATAAAGCTTATGTGCATATGTCGATAATGGTACTGCAGCTCTTATGTGATTGTGTCATTGAATTCATATCTTTAAGTCTCACATCGGTTCAGCATAATCTTTATTTCTCTTTCAGTTTGATCTTTCCAGACCCTTTTTCTTCTAGCGATCATCTATAACAAGTGATTGTGCAGGATGACATGGGACATAACACCTCTGTCACAGGCTTTCCGTCTCGTCCAGCCAGTCGTAACGCATTTGATGAAAATGTTGAGATTACATCATCTGCAGAAGCAGAGCTGGCTCATTTGCGCCATGATTCCTCAGCCACTGATGGTTTAAGATTTGGATCAAATGTTCAGGGGTCACCTGCATCCCAAAATACTGGTTCACAGGCTTCATATTCTTATGCTGCTGCACTTGGTGGTTCTTCCCTATCACGAAGCACCACTCCTGATCCACAACACGTTGCTAGGGCTCCCAGTCCTTGCCCCACACCTATTGGTAGTGGGAGAGTTGTTGCTGCTGAGAAGAGAGGTATTACCAGTCCTGATGTCTCATCTGGCATCAATGGGTCTGCAGATATTGCGTCTGCATTGTCTAGCATGAATTTGTCAACAGATGACGTGCTAGAAGGCGATAACCATTTCCCATCGCAAGTTGAGTCCGATGTTAATAATTATCAAAGATATCTTTTTGGTATGCAAGGTGGTCAGGATCATGGCAAGCAGCACGCATATTTAAAGAAGGCTGAATCAGGACACATGCCGAAAACAGCTCACTCTGATTCAGGTAAGAGAAGTGGAAGCGGGTCAGACATGAGAAGTCCATCCTTGGATAGGCAGGTCGAGCATCAAAAGTCTGCCGTTTCTCCTAACAATTTGTATTTCAATGGATCACCTGGCTCCCCTTATAGTGGTGGAGGTGGTTTGCCTTCAGATGGTTCTAATTCACCATTTAATAACTATGGCCTGAGTGGTGGGTATGCTGGAAATCCTGCTGTGGCATCCTTCATGGCTAACCAACTTGGAACCGGCAATATGCCACCCCTGTTTGAAAACGTTGCTGCAGCATCAGCTATGGCGTCCCCGGGAATGGACTCAAGAATTCTTGGAGGTGGTTTGCCCTCCGGAGTTGCTTCTCCATCTGATGTGCATGTCCTCAGTAGAATGGGAAATCAAATTGCAGGTGGTGCTCTTCAGTCTCCTTATGTTGATCCGATGTATCTTCAGTACATGAGAACACCCGAGTATGCTGCTGCACAACTTGCTGCTCTTAACGACCCATCTGTAGACAGGAATTACTTGGGCAACTCATATATGAATTTGCTTGAGCTTCAGAAAGCTTATCTTGGATCTCTGCTTTCACCTCAGAAGTCACAATACAATGTTCCATTGGGTGGTAAATCCGGTGGTTCCAACCATCATGGTTATTATGGAAATCCTGCATATGGTGTTGGTTTGTCTTATCCAGGAAGTCCAATGGCAAACTCTTTATCCACTTCTCCAGTTGGATCTGGCAGTCCTATTAGGCGCAATGACCTGAATATGCATTTTGCTTCTGGAATGAGGAATGTAGCTGGCACCATGGCACCATGGCACCTAGATGCTGGAAATGTAGATGAAAACTTTGCTTCGTCTCTGTTGGAAGAGTTTAAAAGCAATAAAACAAAGTGCTTTGAGCTTTCTGAAATTTCTGGTCATGTTGTTGAATTCAGGTATACCTTTTTATAGCGCGGTGATGTTCTGATGGCTTATTATTTGTATTATTTGATTACATTCTTTTGAAATTTTGAAATTAATTGAATTTTCTCTTATTGGCAGTGCTGATCAATATGGGAGCCGGTTTATTCAACAAAAGCTTGAAACAGCAACCACTGAAGAAAAGAATATGGTTTATCAGGAAATCACGCCACATGCTCTTGCTTTGATGACTGATGTCTTTGGTAATTATGTGGTTCAGAAGGTAATTATTACTCTGTCTCTATATTGGCCATTCATAAATATATAGATCTTGTTTGAGTGACAATTTGCATCTGGCAGTTTTTTGAGCATGGACTTGCATCCCAGAGAAGAGAGTTAGCCAACAAGCTGTATGGCCATGTTCTGACACTTAGCCTTCAAATGTATGGTTGTCGAGTCATCCAGAAGGTATTGTCAATTTTCAGTGCGTAGTTGATATTTCTTGTAGCTTCGTGTCTATAATTTTCTGAATGTTTGCAATTTTTATTTTATTTTTTTATTTCTATATCTTTAGGCCATAGAAGTTGTTGATCTGGACCAGAAGATTAAAATGGTTCAAGAGCTTGATGGTAATATCATGCGCTGTGTACGAGATCAGAATGGCAACCATGTCATTCAGAAGTGTATTGAATGCGTACCTGAAGATGCAATTGATTTTATTGTCTCAACTTTTTTTGATCAAGTTGTGACACTATCAACCCATCCATATGGTTGCCGGGTGATACAGGTAAAGATATATTCAGTGCTTTTGCTACTCCTTTTGTGCACTTCAATTGAAGTCCTTGACTGTAATGCCTTTTATTTGCATGGCAGAGAGTACTGGAGCATTGTGAAAACCCTGAAACACAACAAAAAGTTATGGATGAGATTTTAGGAGCAGTTAGCATGTTGGCCCAGGATCAGTATGGCAACTATGTCGTCCAGGTTTATAATAATTCATAATTACTTACATTTTTTTCCATTGCTTGCCAGACTTGTTGATTTAAAAGTGGTACCCTAACAATCATAATGCTTTGTGAAGTTCACTTCATTATGGTATTTTGCTTCTTCGTTCATTACAGCTAATGAGCTATCTAGCTTTTCTGCACTTTTGGTAGAGTAAAATCCCAGCTGCACTTCTCGTCGTGTTTTTCCTGGAACTGATCCCTCCCCGTTTTATTGATTTGCTTCACTGCAACTTTTTTTTTTCAACATCTAAATGTCTCCTTTATTATGATGTACACCATCACCTACAGTACTCTCTGTCCACAATATTAAATGATTAGTTTTTAGATTTTCTTTTATGGGTTAATACATTTGTTTATTGAGAGTGTCTGCTCTTAATTGCTGTTTTGTATATCTTTATTTTAGTATTTATTGTTTGATATCATAGCATACCATCCTTAATGCTTTATGCTCAATCGAAATTTGTCCTTCTGTGATCCAAACTTCTAGTTGCTTCTCCACCCAACACTCTGTACTCCACACACAAATATTAACATTTAGCATGTCATATTTACTTGTCACCTGATTTCTTATTTTCTTTCATCCACTCCTTGTAAATAACAGCATGTGCTTGAGCATGGGAAACCTCATGAGCGTTCTACAATCATCACGGAATTAGCAGGCAATATAGTTCAAATGAGCCAGCAGAAGTTTGCCTCTAATGTTGTAGAGAAGTGTTTGACCTTTGGAGGTCCTTCTGAACGCCTATTGCTTGTAAATGAGATGCTTGGAACTACGGATGAAAATGAGCCTCTTCAGGTTTCTTTTCCTTTAATAGCTGTTAATAATTTCCTTTAGCTTTGCTTAGTTGAAGCTTGTTAAGCTGGCTGTTGTCCAAATAGGGTCTGCAATAATCCAAGAGGCGAATATTTGGTTTGCTCAAGTGTCAAAGACCTTGGTGCATATTTCGAGGACTTAAAATTATATGTTTGTTTTAGATTTAATTGTGGTAGAGATATTATTCTAATTGAAATATCTTGATGTCTGAAATCTCTCTTAAAAATAATCTCAATTTATCCATGTAATTTAATGTTTGAACAGAATGGCATGTTTTCAAATATTTCGAGAACATCCTTCAAAAAAAAAAAAAATTGTGAACCGAACGATGCTAAGTTATTGAATCCTCAGCATGTTTTGACAAAATTGATAGTAATTTGTCAGATCTTGCAAATGATAAATCATGTTCCTCTTTATGCAGGCAATGATGAAAGATCAGTTTGCTAATTATGTTGTACAAAAGGTGCTGGAGACTTGTGATGACCAACAGCGTGAGCTAATTCTTTCTCGAATTAAAGTTCATTTGAATGCATTGAAAAAGTACACCTATGGAAAACATATTGTCGCTCGTGTAGAGAAACTTGTTGCTGCCGGAGGTACTTATACTTGTTTTGTATTATCACCTTCTTTTTTTTATATATTACTGCATCATGTGTATGTTTGAATACCTGCCCTTGCTAGTTGTGTTCCAATACATTCTTTTAATTGCATGCTCTGTTGAGTTTTCATATGCTAATGTATTACTTGTCAACATGTAATTTGTTGCAGAGAGGAGAATTGCTGCTCAGTCTCCTCATACTACTTAGGGGAGGGCGTAGAGTGTTGTCTGTACAGCTAACTGAGGCTAGTGTGATCCCCTCCTTTGTTCTCCTGCATCAAAGAGTTATGTTTATCTATCTATTTATCTCTGTCTGTGATGGATAGTGGCCGATTGGTAATAAAATTATCGGTTTGTAATTGAGAACTGTACATTCTGTAGTTTATACATAGATTTTAAGTGAGGTGAGGTTCAGATGTGTGATTATGGTACACCTCTGATGTCTCTGCATGGAAGATAAAATGACCATACAATCAAGGTTTTTAAGGTGGTTGTAAAGTTTCATAAAAACGGTGAGGTAGTTTATAAGTTGACGAGACTGTACAAAATGTTGCTATGTGGAGAGTTGTGTCTATGTTTATTAGTAGGTGAGAGCAGAGTTTTTCTTTCATGTATGCTTATTCTCTTTATTCCCCAATTCTACAAGCTTATATTTGCGTACACTACTACTACTACTAGATATATATCTTGATTGTGATATCGTTGTGAATTTGAGTCTTCTAGCCTCGTGTAGTTGGCACCTGTCTTACACAGTGGCAGAGCCAAGATATTGTTTCTAGGGATGCCAAGACTGAAATGGTTTCACAATATAAAAACATTTCTAAGAGATAAAGTCTAGAACATGGTGCCATTGTGCAACTAGAGGCAATGTCCTGCTATGTACTAACAGAGGGTATGGACAAAATCTAGATTTAGATGGTGCCATAAAATGAACATGTTAAGTTTATTAAAAGTAAGCTTAAAAATTCCATAAAAAATAAAATTAAAAAATTGAGGGTGACAGCCGATCTTACATATGCTAGCTTGTCACATATGGTGGAAACTTCATTGATTTAATAAATGTATTATTACTTTACAAGAAATTATGTAGTTCAATTCAAACGGTTAAATATCTTTTTCGTCTTTGTAAGCTATATTTTGCAGGGTAAAAACATATTAAACTCTAATTGAAGTAGCTCAAAAAGAATGTTGATTTATGAGGGTCACACACTATATGTACTATAAAATGATGTGTGTGTGGACACAAATTAAAAAAAATTTGAAAATCAGTTTAAACAAGCTATTTTTGTTTATTTTCACCACATTTTAGATATTATTAAATTTCTTCGATGATGTTGGTTGAGTGTGAGGGAGAAGAAGCCATAAGGAAAAGTTTTACTGCTTTACCTTACTTTACAATCCACAATGTCTTCATTTTATCATAAAGAATATAGAACATCATATTTTACCAATTCTTTGGCTGTTATTATACTCTGATCTTCTGTAATAAATTAATTGAAATATTAATTATTTTTGTTATCTATTTTGATTTGATTAGAAGATTGACAGTTTAAAGACAATAACCATATATGGTTGGTGTCAAGTTGGTGGCATTCTTGAATCATGATTCATCAAAATTCAAATAATAATGAATAACAATGTGTGTGGCAAAGCAGTAAATTCTCAGTTGTATTCATTCACACTAACTCCCTTGTTTCTCTTATTGTGATGACTCCTCAACTTGCTAAACCATAGGGGAAAACAAGGTTCAAGTAAAATAAATCTGATTTAAAGGCAAAAATGCATAAGGAAGACCTAATCAATCATCATCTTCAATTTTAACAATCTTTTGGCCAAATCCTTTAGGTCCTGCCCTTACCACTTTTCTTTTCTTTTTCTTCTTTCCGCTAGCTGCTTCTTCTTTCTCAAATTTCTCCTTCTCTCTCTTTGTCAAGAAATCTGTTACTGCTAAATAGATAACCTGGAACACAAACAAACAAAAATACAGAACCTCCCTGAATACTAATGCTAAGTAACACCAAAATAGTTTTAGATAAGAGGTTAAAAGTTCAAATTCTACAAGTAACTACTAACTTACCAAGTCATTTACATTTATGAAAAGGATAATCAATCATTTTGATCTTTGAATGTGTGAGGTATTGTCATTATAGTGACTAAATGAATCGAATTACAAGCACCTTTACATGTTTTTCTTTTATTAGTTATTTTGTTTCTTTTATTCGTTGGTCAGTGTAATCCATACAATTACTAAAAAAAAAACCACTAGAGATGGGTTTGTGATTTTGATACATTAAGGGACTGTACTAACAACACCTCATACATTTAGAGACCTAAATGGTTGTTTGCTCTAAACAAATGAGTGCGCATATTGATTCTTAAAATTGTGACCATTTGTCAAACTAGTCACTTGTTTTGGTAGGACTGACAATGAACTGAACCAACTCGATTAAAGTTCGTAATTCGATTCGACAATTGATTCGTCGGACTTGGTTCATGAACCAAATGAACTGAAAATTAAGTTCGTGAACTAATTGAGCTGAACTTGAGCTATATGTAGTTCGGCTCGTTTGGTTCACGAGATGACTTGATTATATATATATATATATAACACTTAAAAAATATTTTAAAATTTATAGATAATTGATCATATATATAATATTTTAAAAACAAAACAAACACTTAGTAATAATAGGATAAAAACGGTTTTGGCGAATTGACATGTACATCCTCAATATTGTAAAATTCTATTCAAACATAAAGACTTTGACATGTCATGTTAACCACATATGTCTCTTTGGACGTTGATCCAACACATGTGGTCAAATTATTAGAGACTAAATTGATTATGAAATTTAGGTAATTTATCAATAATTACAAATATACATGAACTAATTATTGAAAAATTAGTCCCTAAAACATATAAATGTCAATAAACAAACTAGTTTATACTTTGTAGTATGGTGAGATTGATGTTAGATTCCATGTCATTTTGTCAAAGGGCAAGTGATTTTGACTAACATTTTACAATTTCAAACATGCTTGCAATTTCGGATGATAATTTACTACTCTGGTCTTTAAATATAAGCAAATTAAAGTCAAACAAAATAGATGTATTTAGTTCGAATTTACTTTGTTTTGATTTTTTTATTTTTTATATTCAAGACCTGAGGAAGCAACTCTATTAATAAAAGAATTGAAAAATAAAAAAGTGAGAAGAAAACGACGAATATACCCCAATAGTGATAACGGATAAGCCAATGAAAGCAATGAAGAAAAGAGCTGATACGATAAGAGACACCCCATCATCAGTGATAGTTGGTGAAACCAATTGCTCCGAAGCTTCAATGGCAGCATCTTCAACAGATGTAGCAGCAACAGGATTTGGCCATAGTTTGGACTTCCTTTGAAAAAATATGGATTTTCTGGTTGTAGTGATAATGGGAGAGAAAGATGAAGTTGTTGGAAGAGAGTAAAAGCGTGTGTTGAAATGGAAAGAAGATGATGATGTTAAAGGGAAGGTTGCAATCTTTGGAAATGATGATGCAAATAATGCAGTGGCCATTGCTGACGTGGCCCACCCACAGCTGCTCCTATGAAATCCTACTCTACAACTTCTCCAACATCCAAAGGGATTGAGAGGATGCTCCTAGTCCTAGAATTTGGGTTATGAGCTACTTTTTCTTTTGATTTTTGATATCTAAAGAGAGAGAAAGTATAATGGATTTCTCATTATCAAATTGGATTCACTAAAGTCAAGAAAACTGCGCGGTCACACATTCAAAATAATCTGGACTCTCCAATCTTAATCAGACGGTTGATAGAAAGACATATTTTATTTTATTCAATATTTTAAAATTTTGAGATCGAATATGGATCGTTCGATAAAAGGTTAACGGTTAATATTCCCCCGCTAATTCCCTTCGCTTTCTTAACACTGGTCTTCCATAACATTATGTACCATTTTGATTCTTGCATATAGAATGTTGAGTGTCTAATATCAATCCAAATAGGAATGATTGGTCATATACATCTTTATGACTTCTCAAATTTCTTCTAGGAAAATATGACATCGAACACTTAAAAAGAGGCGATGCCCTGATAAGAAGAAAGAAAAGTGTTATTTCTTCTTTTATGGTGGTTTCTTTTGGAGGAAGCAGCCAATGACCTAATAAGATGAAATTGAAAACATTTTTCTTTATCTATTTTGTTGATTTAGATATTGAATTGATATAACGGTGGCCAAAATCGATAAAGCGCAGTTGAAGACGACAACTCGACGCCTCTGATAACGTGTTAATATATACAAACACTTCAACGCTCAAGTTAGTGAGAGATATTGAAGTAATACATACATTGTTTCTAGAAGAATGATGCACTTATATAGTATAGTCGTCATTCATGAGAAATGTCAGAAAAATCCGTTAAAGACGTCGGGTAGTCTGAGATCTTGCCATGTTTGGCGAATTGTGAATGGTCAAGATCATGCGGTGATGCTCCTAAAGTGAATGTTACATGTATATAATTAGGGTAGCACTTAAGTGACATAGACCAATCACAATGTCACAAGTGACTTTTTTTTTATGAGGAAATTCAATTTGAATGAGTCTCGACTGTGTTCAGATAAGATACTATCACATCTTCCCATGCCTTTTTTTTCTTCCTTCCATACAAAAGTCATTAACAAAAACGTTCTTTTTAGTTTTAAAGAAAGAATCTAACAACAAAATTGACATGTGAATTCCACCTGAACCACATGACATCCAAGTTTATGTCGTTCCATAATAAATTATGCTTCTTATCGTTCGTACTTTAGGCATAACATAAACTTCAATCATATACTTCAATTATGATATACTATAACACAATTTTATTTTATTTATGTCAAATTAAACCTTTTAAATGAGACTTTTGTTATCCATTAATGATATTATCCTTATTTTTTTGTAAATTGTTCTTCATGTATCTCAAAATTCATCAAGTGTTAGTTTCATAAGATTTTGTCACATCCTTTATAAAAAAAATCCAATCCAATGGTGAAATTGTAAAGAAATTTATTCCAAATCTATCCTTGCACGTTTATATGGTTATTTACAGCCGACAAAGCTCCAAATTTCAATCCTAAAAGGTTTGTGTTTTCCTTTGATGTTTATTCCAACCGAACCAAAAAAACCTCGACAACAACATAGACGAAAACAATAAGAGATGATAGAAGAAACAAAGATTTGTTAATTAACATGCATGGATTAACTCTCCCTCTTAACATGTTCCTTTCTCTCCGATTTCTTCAACCATCTTCATGCTTCCCAAACCAAACGAGTTCTTTAATTTCCATACCTAGTTGCAGAATCAGCCATGGAAGATGTGTGCTCAATTATTCAAGCTTTTACACCAACAAAAAGCAGCATGGAAGAGGTGGCAATAGAATGAGGGTAGTTGTGAGAGCAAAGCGTGGTGAGTCTCCTTACGAAGTTCTTGGTTTGTCTCCATCTGCATCTGTGAATGAAATCAAAAAGGCTTATAGGAAACTTGCTCTTAAGTATCATCCTGATGTTAATAAAGAGGTAATTGTTATGTTCAACACTTTTATTCCTCTCTCTTAGTAGTTTATTGTGGGGAAGTTTTTGTATAGGTTTGCAAATTTTATGTTTCATGATTGTTGTTGATAACTTATTGAAAGCTGAATGCAAAACCAATTCTTTATTGTGTTATATGTGAACTATTGTTTATGTTTTGGGGAAATTTTGATAATTCGGGGTTTTAACCATTGTTGGGATATTTTTAGTAGTTTTGAATGATATGTGGTTGCAATGTTTATGCTAGCTTTTGTTTGAAGATAAAAGATTTCATGGTTGCAAACTTTATTGGTTTTCGTTGTTGTAGCCAAATTGTGCTGTGAATATTGACTGGTCTACAGAAAATGCAACTCAAATATAATGTTCAGTGTTGTTAAATAGTGGCGCCATTGCATAGCATAAATTGAAGAAATCGCTATTTAATACAATATATTGTGAAATAACGGCTATAGTGGTGCTATATCATGTACCGGAATTTGAACAACTTGCTATTTTCCACGATCCGCAGTTGACAACACTGATTGTGTTATGTCTATAATGGAAAGATACACTTACAGTTGCTGCATGTCAGAATGCTCTCTACTGAGTGTTCTGCGTTGTTGTCCACTTTCACATTGTCACAAGGTTTGTCATGGCTGTTTTGCTTTCAGAATTCAGATGAGTTTTGACAATTTTTTTTATAAATGGGCACTTACTGCTCTAAAACCATCTTAAATGTGTACCCTGACTTTTTAAGTCTTCTTGTTAGGAAAGTACATCGTTCTTTCGTTTATTTTTTGTTCTCATAAGTCGGAACAAATTGTGGATCTACCATGGTTATAATATGAATGTCGTATCAGAAAATAACAACGTGAGAAGACTCGGAACAACTTATGACTTGCATGTATTTACACTTGTAGTTTGTTTATCATCTTCCAATCTTGGATTTTCCTATGCTGTTTTATTTTTCTAACGTAAATCCCGGGCCAGCACTAAAAATGACGGTGATAACTGATCTCTCTCTTCCGCTGATAGACAAACAAAAATTGAAGAAAAAATGTGAAATTGATCACCATCGTGATAACTGGCTTTCAATCATGAGTATGAATTTTAGAAAAACAAGGATAAAGGAAGTAGTAAAAGTGTATTCTATATGTTATGCAGAAATCTAATGTTTTAATGTAGTCATGTAACGGCTCTATTTTGGATTGTGATCTCTCTGCCATAAGATTGTATCTGACAATTCCTTGATTTTACCTATATTTCCAATTAATGTATCAATAGTTAACTATCATAAGATACAAATACGCAGTGTGCTTATTTATGTATTTTAAAGTGTATTCTCACAGGACAATGCACAGGAGAAATTTTTGAGGATAAAACATGCATACAATACGTTGCTAAATTCTAGTTCCCGCAGAAAGTATGATTCTGGAAATCGTGGTTCTAATTCTTCTCAAAGAAGCCAGAGTTGGAATCAGCAAGTTGAAGAAGAATTTTATGGATTAGGTAAAGATTTGTTTTACTTATTTGCAGTCTTGTTTGGAGATCTATCTGCAAAATTTAATTTTGAATACATTTTAAATTTTGCTATTGCTTATACAGCCGTTACAGAATTACAGCCTTAGGATAATAGGATAGGATTTGGGAAAAAGAAAAAGGCAGAAAAGTGGTGCAAAGTGATAAACCGGCATATATTATTAGTAGGATGTAATGGTGTCTAATGCTCTTTTCTCTATGTTATTAATTTGGTCTAATACTAACAGTACTAGTAGATCCCAAGCCAGCTAATGATATAGCCATAATAAATCCATTAAGATATTTTTATCACTCAACCTTAAACTGAAGTTTACTATAACAAGTAACAAACTCGCAGATATAAGAAAAAAGAATGTTATCTCATCTAGCCAAATAACTTAGGCAACAAGCAGACAGAAGAGAAGAAACTGCAACCCATTTTTACAGGAAGCTATTGCCAAGAGAAACTTAGCACATTAGCAAATCCTGAACCATTCAAACACAGGAAGGAGAGAAACATATCTGGACCATCCCTAAATACTAAAGAAAAATATCAAACATTGGAAAATTCCTGCACCAAACTTGTGACTCCCCTTTCTATGCGGTTAAAATCACAAGAAACAAGGGACAACTGTTGCTCCCAGACTTGTGATGATCACTCACCTGTCTGAGAGGTCAGACAGAATTGTAGTGATGGCTGCCCGAACCTTGAGTCATGCGTAATAAACTGAAACGTAGTATTTGTTTTTTGGATAAAAAGAGGGCCGAAGCACGGCTGAAATATGATATTGATAACCTTAAGTACTAGTACTATTAGTACAGGACCTAGCAACAAGAACAATTACCTAAACAAATTCACAAAGATATTCTAAGGTAATATAGATAAAGGATAATCTGGTGCTGTTAAGCTTCCATCTTAACAAGATCTAGAAAACGATTGGACCCATTACTAATCTATTTTTTTTTTAAACAAACAAATTTAACTCATTTCATTAATCAAAAGATATGAAATACAAGGAGGAACAAAATCAAAGACTTGGCGATCAACATAGGAAATGACCGCTATAGCTAGATTATGAGCTACCATATTCGCATGCCTCCGAATAAACTTAAACTCAAAGTTACAAATCTATTTTATGCAGCCTTACACTGCATTTTTCTAGGGGCTAATCTCTAACAACAACCAAATGATTATCAGCGAGGTCTAGCTCAGATACAGCTCGGAAAAGTTTCCAATCAGCAGACCATTCATGTATTTGGTGCTGTTAAAAACTGTCAGGCTGCGTATTAAATTTTGATTTTGTTTTGGTTTATTGTCTGGATTTAATTTAACCAAGATGCTACGGAGAATTTCCCCATTTTTTTCTTACATATTATGAACACATGCTAGTTATTTGATTTTACCTCAATCGCCCTCTATTTATGTTCTCCTTTAGTCCTTGAACTCTCTTCTAATACTAATTATTTACTTATAACTGTCTGAGATATATTTTTTAAAACTCATCACATGCTTCCTGTCCTGCCATTTGATCAAATTAGCAACTTCCTTTTCAATAGAAATTAAAAAAAATCTTATTTCAACATCTTGCTGCTGCAGGTAATTTTTTGAGAGATGTTCAAATAACAATAGGTAGCTATATACTCTCTGGTAGACAACAAGTGATCAAGCCAGCCATAAGTTTAGCCTGCATTTCATTACAAATTTTACTGGTCAATGATTGATTGTGTCCCCATATAAATCTATCAACCGGGACAAAGGGATGTCACTAGTGTTACAACTTAGTTTTATATTTCATTTCACGTGGTGTTTGAGATCTGATAATTTTGTTATTTCAGGAGACTTCTTTAAGGATCTTCAAGAAGAATTCAAGAACTGGGAAGCCAGTGCGGCTTCACAAGGAAAGCCGAAGAGCCTATGGGAGGAGTTGTCGGTGAGACCTCCTGCTAACGTTTTTATTTGTTTGTGTTGGAGTTCAGTTAAGGATTCAATTATATACACTGTTAGTATGAAGAATTTTTACATTGTCAATCAATCGTGATCATTTGATCATTAAAAACATTTGACTTCAATCCTATTTGTTTTTAAAATCAAATAATATTGATAGTGATTTGTTGATAGTGTAAAACTTTTTAAATTGACAGGGATCAAAATTAATCTCAATAAAAGCCTTCAGTATGCAACAAGGACCTACATGTGGACTCATAATTTTTGAAATTTTAACTTTCAGGAAATAGGCGAAGAATTTGTGGAGTTCCTCGAGAAAGAACTCAATATTGTTGATTCAAATGAAAGTCCTCGAGGAGGAAATTCATCTAATTTATATGAGACAGAGACACCAAGCAACAACACTCAAGGTGGAGCTAGCAAGGGAAACACAAGTGTTGAGGATAACCTTGATGAAATTGAAGCCACTCTAGCTCGGTTAAAAAAGGAGTTAGGCTTATAGAACACAATGATAGCTAGTTGAAGAGGAAATGCCAATTTATTGCCTCTCATTTATTTATCTTTTGGTGGCTCTTGTAAATTTGAGTCACCAAATTGAAGAGTAAATATGTAATTTAGTCTTTGAAATTGTAGGACTGTATCAATATATTCCATATATCAATTTTTCAAAATGATATTTTGAATTGCAAAATGTTAATAAGTTTGTCCTTATGTTTGACTTTGTTATCAAAATGCATTTCAATGTTATTATAGAGATGATTAGAACCGTCTCTTGTGTCATTTATTTTATGAGTTTTGGGTTGACTGTAATATGACGACTGTAACAAACGAATCAGAACCAGGCCACAACTTCAAATATGGATGTCTTTCTGGTGACATGAAACCAAGAAAAAAATGTAGAAACATAGTGAAACCCGTTATGTAAAGCATAAACATGTTTTCATTTATTTAGCAAAACTTTTTATGAGAACATTGGACAGATATAGACAAGCTATTTGCATTTCTACAATTTTAAATGCATCGTATTCTATTTTTTTAGAGTATACTTTCGGGAATTTTGAATTTTCATTCATATTGTCCCATATGTTTTTTTTACGAGAAATTCTAATGTGTCACCTTCATAATTGGTCCCATGTGGACTAGTACTTCAAAAATATTTAAATCTTTAACCAAAATAATAATCTACTGATCCTTCTCATTTTTATGATTGAAATTATTGCTTAATTGATACCAATTTGATTAAATAAAAAAAAAATACATACACTTGTATTGAATATACACCAATTAAGTTATTGTCTCAGTCGTAAAGACAGTCATGAGTTTTTTATTTCATAATAGTATTATCGACCATTGTTGAATTTTTTGATAGTTTTAAGTATTGTTACATGACGAACCTCTTATAAAGGTGGTCCACCGTAGAACTCACATTGTTTCCATAAAAACACAAGCATAAAAAAGATGAAAACAATTAGTTAATTTGATAAACACTGCACACTAAAACAAATTTGATGGAACAATGAACTTCAGTACAAAACTTTCATAATATAAACCACTTGATTATTAATTTATATATTTAATAAACAACCAATTCTTACTATTAAATAATGTTATAAGATAAAAGTGGAAGAGAAATGATATTTTTAAACAACTTTTGTAGCAACCCTCTCTCTCATACTCTCATTATACTTTTATTCTCTCTCTTCCTTTTTCTCTCTCTATTGTTATTGTCCAATAAAAAGAGAGAAAAAAGGTTGTCACTAAAAAGGTTGTTTATATATTTAATAAACAACCAATTCTTACTATTAAATAATGTTATAGGATAAAAGTTGTTGGAAATTGAATGTGAAAATATCATTCCTCAAAGTGGAAAACATGAGATGAATATTCAAATCCATAATCATCAGACAACTATCCTGTCTATGTCTATGAGTCTATCCATCCATCTACATCTACAATAATAAGCACACAAATTGATCAAGATTCGAACCCTTAGTCAGTAGACAACTATCCCCAGTCAATAAAAATCATTGAACAATTATATTTATCAAAGAAAACTCATACAAGGTTTCATTTGTTCTTGTGGACTTTGCAGTATCACTAAGCTCAGAAATAAAAACCATCTAATAGCAAACATAAAGACAATCAGTTACATTAATATTATTACAGAACTTTATACCAATTATCCGAGTACTAAAAAAAAAGGTCTACCAGTCATGGCGTTCACTTAAACTAAAAAATGTACTGTGACTAATTTGCAGCTTAAAACCTCTCTCCAAAACGGAAAAATAAGGCACCAGTTCCTGAGTTATGATCAATGGCATATTCTGCTCTGACCAAACCAAGCTTGGCACCAACACCATAAGATGAACCTTGACCCATTCGCCTATAGACTTCTGTAGGGTTCCCTTTGACATCCTTTGAACTTCCTAGATCATTCCCATGCTCTGCAAAACCATACAATTGCATGCCTTTAACCGGTATCCGTAACTCAGCTGCAAGCTGTGGAAAGAAAAAGGAATTAGTAAACAGATAATAAAAGTTAACTAAAATAAAATCTTGATAAAGAATCATAAAACGAGGCTAGCAATTCCTACCTCCAGCATGTTTCTGGCAGCACCAAGTTCACCCATGTTGTAACCCCTTACAGAATAAGGGCCACCAAGAGTAAAAGCATCATAACTTGGAAGATCGCCTACACAACCACCATAGCGGCCATGGAGGACAAGAACTGGTGGGGGTGGTTTTCCAGCTCCTTCCTCCACAGACATCAACTGGATAAACCGTGTCAGAGTTAGCTGGTGGCGATTGAAGAATGGGAACTGGGTGCCAATGCCTAGGCCTTGATCTACCTGCAGTTTGCATATATAAAAACTGTATAATCAGAAAGCATTGTCACAGGTCTATCGCATACTTCAAGAGTCTTAAATAGAAAACATAAATATCTTGTCCTCAAAGGTAGTGCAAGTTGGACCATGAATTGAAGTGTTCACTGAAAATGTGTAGTTAGAGCTCAATGTCAATGGCATTGATTTATCCAAGTAGCCGACATCATATAATGGAAAAGGTTTAGTTGTTGGCTAAAAAGAATGCTTCCACATGACATCCAAAAGATGGAATCATGTTATAACTATTATTTTCTAACAACGCCTACATTTAGTTAACCTCAAAAGAGCAGATACGCTAAAATACCATATCAATCTTGAATTAATGTAACATCAATAATTATCAATCAAGGATAACCGCACCTAGAGGCCAAGCTAAAAACAGCTATTCTGAATTTTATGTTCATATTAAATATTAAATAGTAGTCATAGGTCTGAAATATTCGTGAAATAAAAGTAATACTTAAAATTCATGAAATATTCATAAATTCTATCAAAAGTAATAGGTCTGAAATCAAAGATAGAAGCAAATACAAAAAAGTAAAAATAAAAAATAAAAACTAATTGTCTAAAGCTTACGGTAACTAAATATTTCAAGAAAAACAAAAAAAATCCCCCTGAAGCATTTAGCAGCTGTAATGGCGCAAATAGCTGCGATTTTGATCATTACAGCAAAAGGCTCCGCTACTTTCTATAGAAGCCACTGAACACTCTACACGCCGCTATAGCACACTATAGACTACATAGATTATATCCTTAACCTGTTCCCTCTACTACTCCTATCTTTGTAGATAGGTTTATATGCCAACTTTTATATTGATCCAAAGGATATAACTAGACAAGTTTTCTTGAGAGCTCAGCTAACACAAAAGAATATTACAGTTAAAAAATTTAATATTATACATAGTCAACAATCAAGAAAAAAATAGTCCATCAACGGAGGAAAATGTTAACCATAGGATCTAAATAGGATGGTTGAAATGAAAGAACATTTAGGGTATAATCAGCTAGAGAAAAGCATCACTCAGGTTAAAAGGAAAAATTTAGCACACAATTATAAAATATACAAGGATATATAAGACTGAATATTGGCAGCAAAGAATTAACAAACAAGTAATTTCAGTATCACAAAGATGAGAATTTTATGATGAGTAGTCACATAAACAAGATAGGTTTACCAATACAATTATAAGAGGAAAAAGGCTTAAAGATAATAAAAAGGCTTAAAGCATCCATGTAAGCAAATAAAAAAAGGCTTAAAGCATCCATAAAAGCAACTTTAAAGACAGTTAGTGACGGATGAGATAGTCACCTGGAACATATTTCTCGCTCCAACTACAGCTCCATTCACAAAACGTGTGTTATCACGAGTGATATTCGCTTGTAAAAATGCCATGTGATCAATGCCAGTACCACCGAGGCTGGTAGGAGGTCCATCTGCACTAATTCCACCACCAGGTAGTACTCTTTGACCATTTGCACAGATTTGATTACCTTCGTCACGAGTTGTTACCTCTTCCATTACAAGTCCATAAGTGAATTTACTCTGTGGCGTGAAATTCTGCTTGGCACACAACATGAAAATGAAGATAAAAAATTACTACCATTAGCCTAAATAGTTAATGTAACAATAAAGAACAACAAGTAACTTGCCTCTGTAATATTAGCTTTGACACCACCGCGATCAACCCATATTGGTGGCACTTCATCCAGCCCGGGGCCCCCAGTGAATACTGGACTCAGCTTTCGGCTATTGAAACAGCTTACACGAAGAGTTCGGTTTCGTGGATTATCTACACCATCCAAATATGGATGTGCGTACTCCATCTTAAATGCAAGATCATCCTAGCAGAAAACATGAAGGGAATTTTCTGATACCAGTACCAATATTGATAAAACAAAAAACTATTTTCAGAATAAAATGAAGCAGACTGGCTCAAGAGTACCTGAGGGTTGAAGAAGTTGCTGGTTGTAATGGAACCACTAAGAGCTCTATTCAGTCCTTGCAGATTCCGATGCTCAAAAGAAATAGTTCCACCGGGTTGAAGTGAGGCCTGAACAAAATTGAACGGCAATCAATCAGATTAAACGAGCAGAAAAAATCCCTCGGTGGTTGAAGAAAATTGATGTTTAATTTGACAGAAGTACAATACCAGAGTCGGAGACCCTCCACGTCCAGGGATAATACTCCATTCAGTACTGACATCAACCGTCTTCTGATCCATCTCTTTTACCTTAATTTCAACAATTATGCCTCCCTCACTAGTCTCATCAGGCCGTGGATTAACCTCGATATTCGAAAACAAAGAAAGGGAGTTTATGTTTCTTAAAGCTTGCTTCCCTGCTTCAATATTAAAGGTGTTACCTGGGCGCAGCTGTTAATCCAATGCAAAGATCCATCGAGTGAGTAACTAAAACCAATGATCAGATTTAGGACCAACAACACAATCACAAACCATAATAACAAAACAACCTGATATCCTAAATATGCAAACAATCATTGAAATTGGTAGCAACTAACCATACTAGAAATATCAATTACGCAGCATATAACAAAAATTGACAACCCTCTAAATTGACAACAAAAAGAAGCCTATGAATCTCCCATATGTATAACAGGTAACAACGTAAACAATGAAGTGTATAATATTATACCTCTTTGGGAAGCTCTCTATGTATCACAGGGGCTTGAGTGTTGCCTTCAACAACATTGCCAAGCTTATCGATGAACTGAACTTGCAATTGACTGATATCACCTTCAACAACCTCACAAACAACCTCTTTCGTATTAAGATTTCCAAAATTAACCACTTGAGCACAAGCATACCCTTGATCATGATACCACTTCTGAACCGTATCCCTAATCTTCTGCAACAACCTAGCACTCAAACTCCTCTCTTTCCTCATCATAGCCATAATCTCCAAATGAACCGTCCTTGGCAAAATACACGGCCTCGCCTTCTCCATCCTCCTCTTATACTCCCTCTCCTGACTCATATACTGTTTTACCCTCTCCTTCTCAGTCATATCAGGATCCAACTCAATCGGCTGTGTCTGCGGCATCATACCAACATTAATACAACGAAACTTCTCAGCAGCCTCCCAAGTACTCTCACTATATGAAACCGTGATTCCAACAGTTCCATCGGCATTTGTCTTCCCTTCAAGATCAACCTTTTCAAACATTCCACTTGATGCTAAACTATCCAATTCCTTCTGTAATTGCGCCTTTGTGTAAACACCGCCGGGAACAATAGTAATCATTTCACTAAAAGAATCACCAGAACTAGTTTTTGTTTTTTGTTTCTTATCGAAAAAGGTAATCTCGGAAATCTTGTATTTCTTAAAACCACTGAGTTTGTTCAATTGAATAGTTATATTGACAGGCATACCATGAGAATCAAATTCTTCAGATTTAGTTTCATCAGCAATAGCTGCTGCCGGAGTAAAAAACCTAGACCAGAATCCTCCTCCTCCGTTTCCTCCTCCACCACCACCAAACCACCATCCTCCACCACCACTGCCACCATTACTTCCACCAATACCACCAGTGTTGTTGCCGTAGAGGAAAACGGGTTTGTTACAGTGGACGGCAATGGCAGCGGCGGAGGAAATGGCGACGGTGGTGGTGAGGGGTTTGAAGACACGGCGGCGACGGGAAGGTAGAGAGCAGTTGTTGCATTTAGGGAGAGAAGGTTTGTTGTTGTTTTTGCGACGGCCGGATAAGATGGTGGCGATGTTGTTAGATGGGACAAGAGAAGACATGTTTTGCAGTTGAGAAGGTGATAGCTGCAGAAGGTAGAAGAAGAAGAAGAAGAGAGTGATGAGAGAAAAAGAGGGTTTTGAAAGGGTTTTTGGTTCCCTCCCCAAAATCAAATGTTAATGCACTTTTGACTATCAAGAAATGTAATTATCTACTTACCATGATTTTCAGTTGCAAATGTTAATTCATTCATTCATCCAGTACGATTCGATTTGGAGGGGTATACTGTTTTTTTTTAGAGGTTATTTTTTTGAGTTTAATGGTTCTGAGTTGACGGTCTAGACCAATTTTGCACGGATCAAAACATTGTGTGTTTGTTTCAAGTTTATCAAATTTATTCCTAAGAATAACATTTCTTGGAATTATAAAAATAGGGATTATAATAGGCAACTATTTATGAATTTATTCTCATCTCCATAAGAACTTTATTCACATCCTTTTCCTTGGGAAAATTTTTCTATTCGCAGGAACATTTTATACCCGGGAATAAAATTTAATAAACTTGTAACAAACATAGGCATATATATTCCTATCATTTTATTCCCGGGAATCAACAAATATAACTTGAAACAAACACACTTGTCACATTAATTAATGTTTATAATTTACGTGGTAATTTAAAATATTTTAATTAGTTATATGTGCAAAATTGTTTTGAACCATCAATCCACCATCATTAAACTCTATTTTTTTACTCAAATTAATTTCATTTTCTTAGCGGTGTATATTTTATAAATGAAAAAAAATATCATTTAGTCTCTAAATTATGAATGTATAAGGACAGGGTTAGACCAAGTTGAATGTCTATCTCACCCGACCCTATAACCCGATTAATCTAATCAAATAAACTTCCAATAGAGAGAGAGTATTAGTCGGTGTGAGTGCAAGAGACTCGGTCCCTACTTCAGTCTTACCAATATTTTATTCTCGTCTTCTGTCTCTGTTTCTTCTTGGGTGTAGGTTAGGCTCGAGCCAAAGTTTCCGAAATATAACAAATTAATGGGCCAAATTGAGTTTTATACTCCCCTTCTCTAAACTATCTATGCCTCTTCAATTTATCCCTTAAACTTTATAAGTATTTAGTCTCTAAACTATATAAAATCCACCAATTTAGTCCACGGTATTAAAATGTAATGACTAAATTAACATATTTTTATCTACTATAAAGATTAAATTGATGGATTAAATATACTTCGGAGACTATTGTATTTATATAGTTTAGAGAATAAATTGAAGAGATAATGATAGTTTAAGGCCCGAGCCAATTACAAAGATTTATCATTCTTAAAAAATAAAAATAAATCATTTTGGGCATTCAAAATCTTAAATTTCGATCAAAACAATACTTTTTATGAATAAAATTTAGGGTAATTTGAACTTACTTCCTTTCTGTTGAACTAATGAAACTTGAATTATCAAAATAATCTCAAACCTAACTTAAAATGACTAGAAAAATTATTTTGGTTGACCAAATTAATAGTCTCTGACTCTTGAGATTATTAGACTTTTGTCAAAGGACGTGGATTTGTTGTTGTAGCAAATTCACACAATTTACTACAGTAACAAATCTCGGCCATCAATCTATAATCGGACAGTTCTAAATTCACTGCACGAATTTCAACAATTTCATATAGTATCAAATCTTGACCATTCACTTCAGATCGGACGGTGCATAACAACTACTACATCCACACAGTAACTGTGTTATATCCGAATCCTTCGTCAAGGATATGCATGGTTCCATTCGATTCAAAATACCATCGTGATTGCTTGCTTTTTGTCATGTCTTAGTTCCAAAAAGCGTTCATAAATATATAAATTGTAAATCAAAAAGTGATTCCCAAAATTAGTTTTACCTAGTTTTCAAAGTACACGCTACTACAATTCTCTTTTCTTTAAAATGTATAGAACAAACCAGATATTTTTTCCATTTCGTTAACAGATTAATTAACCAAACAGTGGGTACGATCTTTATGCTCGTGATTATGATGTGCAGCAAGTAATTAATGTTAATGTATGAAAATTACCTTAGTACTCAACATTATATGAAATTGGACCGTGGTGACGGTTCAGGCATGTGCTTCCACTATCAGCATTCATCAGTAAACTATCAATAATCACGTGGTCTTCTTTGGATTAACCAAAGCTTGAACAATTTGGAATATGTTTTGGATGGTGGTGGTTAAGGAATTGATTTTAAACAATTTTGATGAAATGGCAGCGGTTATGGGATAATGTACTAATTGGATTTGCTATGGTAACTGAATAACTACACTACCTTTTTTTTTTGACAAAACTACACTACTTTTTAAAATTCAATCTCCCTGTTTCCAATTCAGTTTAGTTTTAACCGTTAACTACAGTTTAACATAAAAAATGCAATGATAAACGATAAATGCTAACATGTGCCCTTATATTAAAGAGCTCAACATATGGATGGCTTCCCATGTACAACATCAAAACCAAACAACATCATGCTCATCCTCACCTTCACCACCTCAGAATCCAACATATGGATGGCTCATTTGAAGAATACCCCTTGCCTCAAGTTCACCCTGAATCTCTTGGTGTTGCGGAAATGATGCTAGAGATATTGGACCTCGAGTTTATACCGATGAGGGAGTGAGGGTGGCAACTAACAAATATTTAAAGAATAAACTGTAACAATTGGCTCTATCAATCATATATACAAGTAATACCATAATATAATAGGATAAATTTGAATTAATTTTTTTTATCATATTTAAAATAAGGGAGCCCCTAATATGGACCCTTTTTTTAGGGCCTACCCATAGTCCTTAGTAAATGACCTGCAATAGCGGGTAATTACACTTCCACTCCAGTATAAATTTGGTACAATTCACCTTCCTGTTATTTTGCCATCCGTTTAAAGTCCAACAGGAAGAACAACTTCCGCACAGATAATGTAACAACCACATAATGTTTCGATCTCTTCGTTAAAAACTCGAACCGGTTTAAGAAATCCAGATTAAAAGAAAAATGGTTTGCTCTGAAATGCTTGATCCATCGCGACAGCTGATACGAAACCACAGATTCACGACGTTTTCTCTGCATAACATCCCAGGTCCATGGAGCCATTAATGTTCCAGTTAACGAACTTGACTTCGGGTTTTGTATGAAAGTGATTATCATGGAGATGTTATGCGGAGAGCGTGAAAGCATTAACAGTTGCAATCATGGTAGTGGAGTTTGCCCTTTTTCTCAAAAAACGGATTGAAGCTTGTCTTTTGTGTTTAAGACCTTATTCAAATGCTAGAGTTGCAATGGAATCTCAGTTCGACTTAAAGGGAATAAGGTTTATGAACCATAAATCATTTTGGGTGTCTATGTTAAATTGTTGAATTTGAATTTAAGCTTTTGTTGAATGATGAATTAAAGTTGTGGAATCGTGGATTGAGCCTGTTGTGATTTAGATGATTCGCTTGTTTTAATTGCAAAAGCTCACTCGCATTAAAGATTCATATGGAGGCCATC
>Ga0228710_1003590_pt1 | contig 24613 bp, 10 predicted proteins | sample MedpolnodulmetaG_FD_177995 | JGI IMG/M metagenome (GOLD analysis project Ga0228710, IMG submission 177995) | Root nodule microbial communities from Medicago polymorpha collected in Santa Monica, California, United States - pink nodules | ecosystem: Host-associated > Plants > Roots > Nodule...
ATTGAATCTAGGAGGAAAGGATACCCCCTCGCTGACTTCCTACGAGAATATGGTATCCCTTAAGCAATCTGCAAGCCCCCAAGACATTTAAACTGTCAAAATAAATCTAATTAATTCTCATCTCTCTTATATGAAATGAAGAAAAGACTTCTCTCGGTTGGTTTAGTACTAAGATTAGAACATGTTTCCTTATAATATATGTCTTATACAAGAGCAAGAAAAGGGTTGGACTTCACACACACACTCACTTGAGACTTGTTGTTGGGTTGAATAAAGATCATAAGAAATGCTTGAATTTGTGATTAGTGTACACTTGAAACTAAGTCTTTGAGGAGACATAAGTTTTTAATTAAATTGTCATATATTAGTCTTGTTTTATGCTGCTATGTTTATGTCTTTTGCTTGAGGACAAGCAAAGATTCAAGTGTGGCGGAGTTTGATGAGTCAATAAATTAGTGTTTTTAATATATTATTTGAATCCGTTTTATTTAGATTTGATTTCGTTTTATTTAATATTATTTCCTTTTCAGAACTATTTTACTTCAATTGCAAGTTATTATATTTCAGGAACAAATATTTGATAGATTGAGTCTTGGAGCAAAAGAAAGGGGATTAGGAGCTGATTCGGGATGAAAATACGAAAATATGGGACAAAAATATGTTACCCCCAAGTCAGGAACTTGGCACGGTCCGTGCCACCAGCAGCACGACCATGCCTGCCTTCAGGAAACTCTTTTACTGCTTCTGCTTCATGGACAAGCTACCTATTAGTTTACTTCTGACCTAAAAGCCCGTGGTTTCTTGTGAAACATTCTAGTGTTATATTTCTTAGGGCTTAAGTCATTTTAAACTATAAATAGAGTAGCTAGCTATCACAACAATTCATCTTTTGTTTTTGGAAATAATAACTGACAATTGTTTCTTTGAATAAAAGTTCACCTTTATTTTGTGTTCTTCTTCTTCTTCTTCTTCTTCTCTTCTATGTCTACAATGAACGTTAGTGAGTAGACTCTTCTTGTCATGAGATTGTTGGATAAGTCTAATGACATAATCCTAATCAAACCAATCCATAAACCCTAATTTTATATAAATCTACTTTCTAATCTAATTTCACCGTTATTATAATGAATTAACAAATACCAAACTCATAATGCGAAAACGGAGGGTTAGTATTTGTTAATTCATCATCACAAATATCAATTCATAATGCGACAGCGGAGCTTTGATATTGGAACAAGTGAATTTAGACAAGGGTTGCGAAACATGAAAATAGTCTAGCAAACCTTGAGACATATAAAGTTTCATTCTTCAAGGATTCTAATAGCAATCAACCATGAGAATAGGCGTGGTTGCTAGATGAACACACTCACTGACTTCGAAAGAAGCTTTGATACACTTAAGAGAAACTTGTCTTTAGAAAGTAGGTCGAATATAAAGTTTAGGTTTAGAGTATTGTTTTGTGAAGGATTTGTCATCTAGATGAACCAATAATCCCAAGGCGCTTTTATTTTTATTATTTTCTTTTAATTAAAAATCCAAACTTTTTAACCTTTGAAACTTTCATCTAATCATTATTAAAAGTTAATTGAATTCATAACTTCCTGTTGGAACGATACTCTCTTTTTACTACTTCGGTAGAACCGTGCACTTGCGGTTTTACTCATCAAACCACATAAAGGCTAGATTGTCTGATTGGAAGAGTAGAAACTTGTCATATGGTGGCCACTTAATTCTCCTTAAACTCGTCATGTCTTCTCTGTATGTTTATGTTGTTTCCTTCTTTAGAGTTCCCTCGGGTATAATATCCTATATTCGATCTATTTTAAATAAAAGAATTTGGGGAGGGGTGAGGATCATTGGAAAGTTGCTTGAGTTGATTGCAATTTTATATGTATGAGTAAGGAGTTTCGTGGTTCGGGGGTGCGATAGATGAATGAATTTAATATGGCTCTGTTAAGTAAATGGTGTTGGAGATGTGGGTGTGGAGACACAAATTGTTGGCTTGGAAGAAGGGGTTAGTGGTGAAGTGTAGGACCTTGCTTTCTGAGGTTACAATGTTGGAATTTGTTCTAGATGTTTGGTAGTGACATCATAATGTAGGTGACAGATATACAGTTCAGGGAGTGTATCAAATGCTTATGAGGCAGGAGATGCATAGCTACAATGCAGTGGTAGCAGTTATATAGCATAATAATATTTCTTTAAAGGTGTCTATATGTGTGTGGCGTCTTCTATGTAATAAGTTGCCGTCAAAGGACAACTTGGTGAGGCGCAACATTGTTTCTAATGAATCTCAATTGTGTGTGTGTGTCTGGATGTGGTCATAATGAATCTACATATCTTCTTCTAATTCATTGTCCTATTTTGTGTAGTCTTTGGCAACTTGTGAAAGATTAGATAGGTGTTTACTCAGTTTGCTTATTCTTCAGGAGGCTCAAAATCCCAACGTTCTTTTTTACAATTAATTTGGCTTGGTTATGTTTGGGGTGTTGTGGACCGAAAGGAATCATAGGCTTTTCAACAACAAAGCTTAATCCATTACGCATCTGTTAGACAAAGTAAAAGTATCTTCTTTTTGGTGGCTGAAAGCTAACAATACTAGTTTTCCTTTTGGTTAACATATGTGGCTGCAGCAACTCCTTGACTGTTTGGGTTTTGGTTGATTTCACTTTTTATATCGTGCATGCAGATGCTATTGTTGTAATACTGCTTTGCTCTTCTTTGCACATCTTATGCTAGAGAGCATAACTTTTCTTGTGGTAATATGTTTCATTTTAGCCGGTTCAAAAAAAAATATTAACAAGCATTCAACTCATATCTCACCTTGAATATGGTTCATATCCTTCCTCTTTGCAGTTCTTAAGGCTTTCATATTAACTCAATTTTTTTGGTGATCAAGTTAAGAAAATTCTCAACTCTAGTTTTTATCGTTTTCTGTTAATGGTAAATCAGTGGGATGGGTAATCCTCTCTCATATCCTCTTTTGTATTGTTGAATACACTCTTAGTTGACGTATCTCATATTTGATTAATGTTGGTGTTGTGATACCTATGACAAGCATTAGTGGTTTTCAAACTCCTTCTCATGTCTTTATGTTGATGATATCTTTTTTTTTTCTTTTTAAGTTCTAAAAGGTATCTAAGAACCTTAATTCTTTTTTTGATTGACAAACGTCTTTAAAAAAGGGGTGGTAAGTCGAGTCCAACATGTTATAAAAAGCAGGTGAGAAGAAGTTTTGAACTTGATTTCTTATGTTAGTCCAATTCGTTCAACTTGCTGTAAAAGAGGGTGGCGACAGGTTTGTGTGTCGTACCATTTTGAAAAGGAAAAGAAAACTTTTTAACTGATTTTTACGTGAATCTATAAAAAAATTCCCGTTAATTTTGATCAATTATGATTTAAGTTTATTTTGTTGGGGGCATTTGGTTGGAGGATATTTGGAGATTATGGTGAATATTTTTTATTAAACAGGATTATGTTGGATTTCATTTTGGGGTTAAATACACTTTAAGATTAAAGGTATTTTCGTCCCTTGTCATTTTCTGAATTCTGGTTTAACCTTTTTCATATCATCTATTTCGAATAGTTAGGTTTATGGTCTAAAATGATACAACGCTCATGCAAATATAACGATTTTTTTCGAGCCATATATATACAATGCAGCAAATGACTCTGATCTCTCTCTAAGACAACAACAACCACCCTAGACCCACCCCCCATATCCAAACACTCCTTTTCGATGTAGCCTCCAACAATGGTGGTGCGACGAGTTTCACCCTCTGCACCACCGTCTGCGAGTTTAATAATATATATTGTTTATAACTAGCGTTCGAGCGACACTCCATATCGTTTATTCATTGTTTTAACTGTGCTAATGCGTATAAATGAACATTACTTTTTTTTTTTTATCAAATTTGGATTTTGATTAAAATTATATGTATAAATATTTCTCACTTGTAACAAACTATATCTCTCTTTTTCAATGACAAAAACAATATAACAAATATAATATAGTTTTTTATCTTTTTGAATGTCATCAACAATATAACATTCTTATAGGTAAATTTGTTTAAAAGTATAATTAGAAGTAAAAATATCATCAGAAAATCATGTATTCCTTTAATAAAAAATTATTTTAAATTATGTACGACGAAAAAGTTTACACCCCCTAACACAGGGTTCTAGATACGCCACTGACGAACAAATATCGACGAAGTCCACAATGGTGGTTCCGATTGGAAACAACATCCCCTAAAACGAGTTAAGGATTGCAACAGAAAAACCCCACCATCTCTTAAAAAAAATAGTTGAATAAATACTTGTTCGAAAACCAAAAGATGAATCAGCGATCAATTATAAACAAAACACAAACCTCCAGAACTTGCTAGGAACCTGAATTTAATTCAACCTACACTATTTTGATGTTATTGTTGGAGCACCATTTTATTTTCATGATATTGTTTTTAATTATTGTTGGTTGTTTCTCTTGTTCATTGTTAATAATTTAATATTTTCATGAAATAAAGAATAGAAAAATGAATGTTTTTCTATTGACGGGTCAACCCACAACCCTCAAGACCCTCAAGGGGTGGATAAGATTGAAGTTTCAACTCGATCTTTAAAGTTGGTCTATCTCACTTCTTTTTAAGTGAGTTAATCATGTGGCGGCCTAAAACAGGGCGGATCCTCCGCCCTGTTTTGCTACTTTACTTTGAATTCATGTAGTTGCATACTAAAGGGGAAAACGAGTGCATATCTGGTACAAGATATTGCTAAAAAAGACTTAAACTTCAAATGATTTGAATTTCCATTGAAAATGACAAATATAAATATAGCTATAAAGTTATTCAGTTAGTTATGGTATTAAGATACGTTGTTGGTGTGTTTTATTCCGACCGAGTAGAGTTGGTGAGCTTACACACACCAATATTGGAATATTGTGCTTTGAATGAAGGAGAATACAGCCATACTCTATGACTCCTAGGCACTATCACTACCACCCCTTGCCCATATGTCCTCACACCTTCCACTTCACACCCACATTGCACTCTATCGGTATCAAGAGTTTCCTTTTCTAGGGGTACAATCCAATAGAGGACCACCAAAGGTGTACCCTAAGAAGTAAGAAATATGGTATGACCCATAAAATTCCTAATATCATCCTTAATAATCTCTTAATCCTTGGCCCAACTTTATCTTCTTTTGACCTTTACAACCTTTTTTTTTTTGAGGGATTGACCTTTACAACCTATCTTCCCATATTAATGATTTCTGATTCATATCATAAAAAAATATTAGTTCAAATGATATTTAAGCAAAGAAAAGCTATTCTTAAAACAATATTTTAGAATTTAAGTAGTATTTCTCAGATTAAGATTAAAAAATAACCACCAATTATTAATTAAGAAAACAATATTTTTAATTTATGGAAATAAGAAACTCTAATTAATTTGAATGTTATACATCACAGTTGATAACCATTATATAATATTTCATGGATAGCTAGCAATAGAAAGGTTATCAAATATATTTTTTGGCTTAGTGTCATTAGGAAATTGATTTGAATGACGTGGAATTTACAGTATAAAACATATATAAAACCAATGCTGTGCTTGACCAAAAAAAAAAATGCTGTGAATACATTTTTTTTTTTTTATTGTTTATTTTCTACCACTATCCATTTCATTTGGTTGCATATGGTCCATGTATTAGTGACAGCCAACTTCAAACCAAATGCATTCAAATTTTCTACGATCATATATAGAAAGGGATGTTTATACTAGATGAAGTAGAAAATAACACTAATATAGCTAACAAGATGATATTGAATTTGATTTTGCAGTGTCCTATTCTATCTATTCCAGGAATTGTGATGGTGATAATGATAATGTAATGATTGTGAGGAAGGAGAAACGGTTTTTAATGGTACATTGACAGGAGAGATTGAGACACCCATAACACTCAATTGAATATGAATATGATATGTAAGCACTTTTAGGTCAAAAATGGTGTCTAGATTGATGCTGAATGTTCATATATTTTCAAAGGAATAAGCATAAGAGATGCATTTGGTTGTATTTTGTTGTGTTATAACGAAATTAGTAATTTAGATTTCAAATTTTAAAGATTAGAAATTAGAATGCATTTTACATATATTTTTTAACTTCATTTCAACTAAAGATTTGGTCTCTCGTGTTGACAACAATTGAATCTCTAGGTAAAATTAATATTCAAATTAGTCTCTAACAACTTCATACAATCGACAAATTAATCCCTCTAAATTTTGACATTTTAGATGTTCATGCGTTCGATAAAGATGGTGATGTATCAATTACATATGCCAAAGCAGAAACAAATTTTGACATGTCCTAAAAACATGATGGTGTATTAGGTTAAACCTAATTATATTGAATATGGATCGTTAGTGAATGCATGTTGATCCTTATTGAATATGTACAACAATTATCAAGCTGTTTTTGCTAGACGAATAACTAATTAGAGCATATATCTCTTACACTCTTTGCAATATTTTTATCATTATTGTATTTCTTCCATAATTATTAATGAAATTAATGTCTTGAACTTGATGGAATAAAACAAAGCACTAAATTTAAAATTTATAACATTTCCATATCCGTGTCATACTCATATATATATATTGATGCTATCAGTAGTGACTGGTTTGGCAGCAATCCATTAGAATTTAGAAAACTATATGAAATGGTCCAGATTGCACGTGAAACCAAAGAAAATTAACCCCAATTCAGCTTTCATCATAATGTATAAGTTCAATGCAGGTATATACACATGCTCATGAATCTTGACCATTAATTTCGTATATTTACCGACTTTAATAAACGTGGTCCAAAGTTATTTATTGTCATAACCGTATGATTTGGTGTTCTATATCTTTCTTAGGACCATTTGCTATCAGTTTCTTACTATGGAATGCATGATCATTGAGGATGTACTTTAAAAATTTGATACGGTGTACTTTGTAATATTATTAACTTACATATTGTAGTTATAGTTAGAGGTGAAAGAATGTTGAATTTTGCTCTTCCCCCTGCACAAAACATTCGCGCCATGCAGCCATGTCTAAAATGCATCTGCGTTAGTTAAGTAATGCAAGTGTTAAAATCTGTGTTACTCAACTAACACTGCGTGAGTTAACTAATGCAGCGTTAGTTAACTCACGCTACGTTAGTTAAGTAACACCTCATTTCATCATTTGTCATCTAAAATCTAAAAAAATCTCAAAAATCTCTCTCAAATCACCCAAATCTAAAATTCCTTCAAGTTCAAATCAAACAACACTCCAATAACAAGTAAGTTTTCATAATCAAACACCATTGACCTTTTATGTTTATATGTTAGATTTTTTCTCTTAAATTAGAAATTGTTTAGATTTAGGGTTTGTTTAAATTTTGGTTTTTTTGGCAAGAAATCATACAATGTTTACATGAAAATGACTTGTGTTACTTAAATGTTTAGATGTTTGCATGTTTATGTTGTAGTTTTGAGTTTTAGAGATTTTTTTTAGATTTAGGGTTTGTTTAAATTTTGATTTTTCTTGCAAGAAATGATACAATGTTACATGTAAATGACTTATGTTGCTTAATTGTGGTTACATGTTTGCATGTTAATGTTGTAGTTTTGAGTTTTAGGGTTTATGTATAATTTGCACTCCAAATGTTTGATGAAATGTTTGAATGAGTTTTTCATTGATTGTTTTTAATTTCTTACTGTGTAGATTTGAAGCAATGGTCGGGTGGATCGACGTTCATGCACAATTTAACAGCGGAGAACCTCAGAGGTTGAAGGTTCGGTGTCTTGGTGTAACGTTAAGAGGTCTCAAGGATCAACTGAATGAATTCAACCAAGGAGTCAACCCTAGAGACACAAGAGGGTGGAATACGTTCGATATAAACGTCCAACGCTCGACGAGGGGAGAGTATCATTCACTTGGGTGGAATTAACGAACGACAAAAACATGAAGACCATGTTTTAGGAGCACAACATGTTCCAGTGGATCGATATGCGTGTAACGTTGATGAGATCAACTAAAGATAGGGAATGCACCAGAAGATCGTGATTAGGTAGGGAATGCACCTTCCAATTACAACAATTGTCTTCCTCTGAATGGGGTAATTCAAACTTGTCAAACGGCAGTTCCCAAGCATTCACCCGGAAGTGTTATTGTTTCATTCAAAAGATTAAATTCATGTTAGTTTGGTTTAGATGAAGGTATTGAAGTGTAAAGGATTGGACCTCATTCTTTTGGCACTTGATTACCATCATCTAAACCAAACTAACAAAAATTTAATCTTTTGAATGAAACAATAAATCTTCCGGATGAATATTTGATAGTTGTTGTGTAGCAAGTTTGAATTTACCCTATTCAGAGGTAAGACAATTTTTGTAGTTGGAATGTACATTCCCGAATGTAATGTAATGATAGAACATATTTAGGAACTTTATGTAACGTAACGTAACTTTTATTCGAATTTATTTAATACGCAATTTTTATTCGAATTCACGCTGAGTTTAATTAGTCTTTTTCGAATTTACGCAATTTTTATTCGAATTTACGCTAAGTTTAATTAGTCTTTTTCAAAAAAAAATATTCTTTAATACACAATTTTTATTCGAATTTATTTATTTCATATACAATCTTAAAATAAATGCAAATAAAAACAAAAATAAAGGAACACAAGTAATAGATATAAAATCTCATTTTATTAATATAATTCTTATTATATTTACAATGGGGTAAAACTAAATCTGCGAAAAAATAAAAACCACCAGAAAACCTACCTTCCTAGAGTAAAACTAAAAAAAAACACCAGAAAACCTAGCTTCCGGTGGTAAAACTAAAACAAATCCACAAGAAAACCAGCTTTCCTAAAGTAAAACTAAATCTACACATTTAGTTTTACCCAATCTGGTTCTTTATCCCAAGAAAGATGCTCACTACTCATCATTTTATCACCAGAAATGGCCTATTTCTCTTTTTTCATCAAAATAAAGAAGGAAATAAAAAACTAAAAGAAGGAGATTCATAGGGGGAGGGGTTGAGGAGAAGTGAGAATCATAGTTTTACAAACCGGACGGTTGGACTGATCCGACCGGGAATCGGTGAAATGGCCGGTTCGAATTGCCAATTGGATCGGTCATGCTTTCAAACCGGTGTAACTCGGTCAAAACCGGACCGGTTTGATGTTGAAACATGTATTCAGTTAAATTTATTTTATTAAAAAAGGCTACGCGGGGTGTTGAACACGCGACCGTTATCATGCTGGAAGTACCAACTTTACCACGCACTACCACCATATTTTATATTCAAATCGCTTCTAACTGTTTATATATAATAAACACGTTTTGGAATAAGTTCAAAATATAATCCCATGCCATCACATATATAAGCTCAAATATATTAATTATTAACTAGTAAAAAACTCCTCTAAACTTGTCAAAGGAAAAAAAGCTTCTCTAAAAAATACTAGTATAGAAGTATACTTGAATAAAAAATGGCTATACAATACAAAATGTTTTTATAAAATTTTACTTGATTATAACTATTATTTTTAGCACACTTGTTTTTTTTTGTATGTTATACTTGTAAATCCAAAGTTAAATGTTTTTTAGTATTTATTTGAATATGTACTATATCTCTCAAAAAATATATGCAAGTACGTTTAAGGGGCATATATCAAGATGTTTCTATTTATTTTATAAAATCATACTTCAATAAGGGGCATATATCAAAGATGTTTCTATTTATTTCATAAAATCATGCTTCAATTAAGTGCACAAAAATATATAATTTTTTTAGAGATTAAAGTCATTCGGTACAATTTAACTTAACTAACACAAAGTTTTTTTTTTATATAGAAACCAAGTCATATAACCGAGTTTTTCGATTCAATCCGATTCAGTCATGCGGTTCAACCAGTGACTCAATGGTTTGACCAATGACCCAGTGACCCAGTACCTTTACCGAGTCGATCACCGGTTCGGTTTTTAAAACTATGGTGAGAATATGAGATGGTGTGAGGGAATGTGGAAGTTTAAAGGTGTATTTATAGGGGGAGATTGTAACATAGGTTATATCTACCATAAATATAGTCAAAAAACGTGAAAAAAACTTTAAAAAAAACGTGCAAAACCAATTAAATTGCATTGAACACCGTTCAAAAAACGTGTGTTCTTCAGTTCTGACCACCGACCAAGGTGCGTGATTTAACTCGCCCACATGCTAGTCGTGTGTGACTTAAGTCACGCAGAACATATAAGGTGCGTAGTTAAGTCACGCAGCGTGACTTATCTACCCTAGGGGCATTATTGTTTTTTCAGCTGGGTGCGAGCGAAAAGTGCAGGGGGAAGAGTAGAATTCAAGTATGTTTTGCCAAGCTAGACTTTGGGCCCATTTGTTATAGATTTTAAAAAAAAAATTGTATTTTTAAAAATGATTATTTTTTTGAAAATATATATAAAAATAGTGGAAGTTATTTCAAACTCATTTGTTAAAGTTTAAAAAAATAGTGTCGGTGTTTGCTTGGCGGCTATTTCAGAATATATTACCAAGGGGAATTTATTTCGATGCTGGACCATTCATCAGGAGTCTCAATTGTGTGTTGGTTGTTGTGGTTTGGTGGAAACAACACATCATTTATTTTTGGGTTACAGCTTTTTTTGTTCTATTTGGCTACTTGTTCGACATTGGCTTGAAGCTCATTCAGCCGATTCGTTGAGTATTACAGATCATTTTTTACAGTTTCAGCTTATCAGATTATCTAAAATCAAGGCATTCATTTATGTTATTGATTTGGTTTGCGAGTTCTTGGGTGATTTGAAAGGAAAGAAATGCAGGGATTTTCCATGACAATGAAAATGCTCCAATTCAGATTTTGGTGAATATTAAGCTTCTTTCCTTTTGGTGGCTTAAAGCTAAATTTGTTGTTTTTTCGTATCAGTTTCATGTTTGGTTCCAAAGCCTTTTTCTATGTTTAGGCATTGGTTATTGGTTTTTTGGTTTGATGAACTTTTCTTGTAATTATTAAGTTTTCTTCCCTAGTACACCTTGTGTCGGAAAGATGTATGATCGTAGTAACATACCTCATTTTAATCTCTTTAAAAAAAATAAAGAGAATTGGATTATATATATGTGTGTGTGTGAAATCCTATTTCAATTTTAGTTAAGAATATATTTAAGCATGCAAAATACTTATACCGTAGCTATAGCACCGAATACTTGTAGAGAACAAATAATTAATTTTAAGGTACTAATGAATGTCTTTGATGTATTGAATAAGAGGATTAAAATAGAGGTATTGTATTGAAAAATAGGAAAAAGTGATGAATTTAATTTTTTAAAAGTCAAATTGTCATTGAATCCAAATGTAAACACGCTACTTATAATTTCCTCAACAAGTACGCACTTATTATGATAAACCTTATTTTTACCAAAAGCCTTGCTAAATCAATATGTAACTTTTTCTTATCCTATTTCTTTGACAAATTTAAAAATAAATTAAATATATAATTTATGAAGCAATTAAATCCGACTTTAAATTATATTAAAAATTGAAACCATTAAATAGAATTTGTTTATTTATATTTGCTTAGGAATCAAGCAATACAGCGAACGTTTACCTAACAAATAGGCGCAGTTATCATGTTGCGGATCGAGAACACAAATAATGCTTGTGCTGCACCAGGCACTAGCCACTCAAATAGCTAAGTTGAATCAAGAATTAGGCGGCAAAACTCCTAAACGACGAGAAGTTTTCAAATCTCAAGTAAACAACAATGTCCTCTTCTGACCGGAGATTGTCAAATAAAGGTTAAAGGAGACGAGGTACCAATGACTTGCCTTTCAACCATTACAATGATGCCAACATGCAAATAAGTGGCAATATCTATTCATACTCAACCTGTCACCACTTCATAGCCCGGCAAACCTAACGACCAAACATGACAAACAACAAATACGCAATTTTCAAACTAACTTTTGGTTTAAAAATTTGACAGAGTAACCTCTTTATTTTCAACATTACCATAATTTGAATCTTGTTTATAAACTTTTAGGCTTAATTGCAGTTTTAGCCCCCTAACTTTCTCAAAGTTGCGATTTTGGACCCCTAAGAAAAAAACTACAAAACAGCCCCCTAAGTTTTGCACATGTGGCAGTTTTGACCCCCAAGGCTGATATTGACTCGGTCTACGCTGACGTGGCACCCTAAGTGAGGTGCCACGTGTTATTTTTTTATTTTTTTTTTGGCCTTGGGGGGCCAAAACTGCTACAGTTACAAAACTTAGGGGGCTATTTTGTAGTTTTTTTTCTTAGGGGGCCAAAATCGCAACTTTGGAAAAGTTAGGGGGCTAAAACTGCAATTAAGCCAAACTTTTATTAACAGACAAAATCTCAAAGACAACATGTCTAGATATTTTTACCATAAAAAATAACATTTCTATACTCCAAATAGATACAAATACATTGACTCGATATATAAACATAAACAAGAATGCCTTCGATCAAGTGGGAAAAATTCCTTTTATGTACCTAGGCCTGCCTATAGGTGGTAATCCGTGGAGTCTAGAGTTTTGGGAACCAATTGTGAATCGCATTAAATCTAGATTGTCGGGTTGGAATAGCAGATTTCTTTCTTTCGGTGGCCGTTTGATCCTCCTCAAATCAGTTCTAACATCTTTGTCTGTATATGCTCTTTCTTTCTTCAAAGCTCCATCAGGTATAATCTCTTCCATTGAATCTTTATTGAATAATTTTTTTTGGGGTGGGAGTGAGGATTGTAGAAAAATTACTTGGATAGGTTGGAATACCTTATGTTCTAAAAAGGAGCATGGAGGTTTGGGGGTTAGGAAGTTGAAGGAGTTTAATGTTACTTTACTAGGTAAATGGTGTTGGAGGATGGTAGTTTACAGAGAAGGGTTGTGGTATCATGTTTTAGTTGCCCGTTATAGCAAAGTAGGTGGGAGGTTGGAGGTGGGGGCCGGAGTTTTCTTCGTGGTGGCGGGAGGTAGGTAGGATTCTTGATGGTGACGGTGACATAGGTGGAGGGTGGTTTGGTGATAGTGTTAGACGGAGGGTGGGTGATGGTGCTGCGACTTTGTTCTGGTCGCATAGGTGGATTGGAGGTCCCCTGCTTTGTGTGTGGTTCCCTCGTTTATTTGACTTAGAAGAGAACAAAACCATTACAATGGCTTCTTTGTTCTCTCTGGGGCTGGAGCAGGGTGGAGTTGGAGGCGTAGGTTGTGGGCGTGGGAGGAGGTGTTGCTAGAAGAGTGTAAGGCGTTACTATTTGATATCTATTTGGTTCCTAATGTTTCAGATAGTTGGGAGTGGTTTCTTGATACTACAAAGGGGTACTCCGTGAGAGGTGCCTATGATTTGTTAACAAACGGTGAAGATTCTCAGATGGGATTACCTTTTGAGTTGGTGTTGCATCCTCAGGTTCCTTTGAAGGTCTCGGTTTTTGTGTGGTGGCTTATTCGGGATCGATTACCAACGAAAGCTAACCTGGCTATTCGTGGTGTTATTCCCGTGGATTATATCTTTTGTGTTTCTGGGTGCTGTCACGTGGAGACAGTCGAACATTTATTTTTATCTTGTTCTATGTTTGCATCTTTATGGAAGCAGGTGCGTGATTGGATTGGTTTTGTTGGAGTGGACTCTAATATCATTGCAGATCATCTGGTGCAGTTTACTCATTTGACAGGTGTTGGTAAAGCTAAAACTTTGTTCATGCAGCTTATTTGGCTCTTGTGTTCTTGGGTAGTGTGGAATGAACATAACAACCGATTGTTCAATAATCCTGTTACTTTAGTCCCTCAACTGTTAGATAACATTAAATTTTTATCTTTAGGGTGGCTGAAAGCTAAAAAGGTCGTGTTTGTTTATGGTACGCAGTGGTGGTGGTCAAACCCTTTAGATTGTTTGGGCATTGGCTAACTTGTGTAATCTCTATTTGTTGTGATTCTGAACTCTTGTAAATTTTAGTGGTATCCTAGGCACACCTTGTGCTTGGGAACTGCTGCTTGGTGTGATATATAATTTCATTTTGATTTCTTCAAAAAAAAAAAGTAGGCTTACCAAAAGAGCAACATAGGTGAAATTTTGAGTCTGCTAGCAACTTTTTTCTCAGCTGCTTGTGAGTCTAGTAAAAAAAAATAAAACAAGAAGGCAAACACATAAGGGTGCGGATAAGTTTTTTTTCTCAAATCTAGTTTCAATTTACAAAGGTTGTAATTGTGTAAAAATATACTTAATCCACAATCATCTGTTTATGGGAAAATTCACAACTTTGAAAATTCATCCATTCAAATACGACTAGTTCAACGTCCCAATGTTGTAAAGAAGCGAAAACCAAATCAACAACTTTAAAGAAAATATAAAAATCATGTATAATTATAAATGATCAAAATAATCAAATTCAAAGAGACTATAAAAATCGGATAAATTTATGGGAATGAAAATAATCACTTTAAAAAAAGTATAGAAATCCAATTGAGAGATTTGTTTTGTTTTCTGAATTGAGAGAAAAGAGCTATCCGTTAGATAAAGCTACCACTGAGGGACCCCACACATAAGAGGAAAGAGCTATCAACGAGATGAAGCTATCGAAAGAAAATGGGGCTCTAATGCCTGTGGCAATAGAGATAAGGTTTTAGGCATCCAATGCTCATGAGGCAAGTTATCAATTCTTATCCATCATTGGGCATTCAAATTCTTGAGATCATCAGGAGTCCAAGTGAATACTCGAAGTAATCCAGGTCTCAAAACTCCATGCATATCATCCTAACACAATGCAAATCATCTTGTTTCGAATTGGGCCAAATTTCAATCCATTAACAGGTTGGGTCGGAATAAGTCATTATAGCACATAGACGGATCATCACATAACCTTACCCTAAATGCACACTTGATGATTAAATTAGGACGACTTATTAATCACGATCGTCTCATTGAGTTAATACCACTGATCGAATCAAGACATTAAGGAGTTTTTGAATGAATCAGATCCATTTAATCAGACTAAGACCATCTTATCTACAATTTTCCGTTTAGACAATTGTACATGCTAGGGTTCTGAGTCCTAAGACCCTAATTCTCCAACTATAAAGCCTAACTACTAGTTCAAGTCCAAACACATAATTCTCAACCCTAAAAATTTCACATCTATGATGTGTGACTTGATCTTTAGAGTGTTTGCGTGTACGCTTCCCATATAGTGTGCCGAAGACGTGGATTCGTCCAAACACCACCAAGGCTGAAGACATTGATATGACCATACACCACCTAGCCGTAGGTTCAAAGAAACCTCTTCTACCGGACTATTGTCATTGTTGTGAACCTGAGTTCCAAATCAAAATAGAAGTTATTCTCCACTTACCCATGTAGACAATTGTCTAAGTTATGGTTCTAGGTCTTATAACCCTAATCCTCCTACTATAAATTCTAACTCATAGCTCAGATGTAGGTATATTATTCCTAACTTTAAAAACATCGCACCCATGGTGTTAACGGAGTCGATCATCAGAGTGTTTGTAAATACACCCCACCACTAGGGACGGAGACATGGATCCAACCAAGCACCACTGGGGTTGAAGACATTGATTTGACCAAACACCACCTAAATAAAAGTTTGAAGACACCTCTTCCACTGGTCCATTGTCGTTGTCGTGAATCTAAGTTCCATATTATAATTGAAGTCATTCTTCTCTCATCCACAAAGACCAGAACTTGATGAACTTGTCATGCAAGTCATTATCATGTATATGGACATCTTCTTTTGATAGACCTAATCTACCATGAAGTCTATTCTTAAATCGATCTAAACTAACTTTATAAGAATCCTCTAGGATGAGGTCAAACTGTAGTGACTAGGATACGGAGTGAATAAATCATATAAGAAGGGCCGTCCCTATCAAATTAAAGGTCCTGCTCTAATATTAAAAATGTACCTTAATTAAAAATTAGTGGTAACTTGAACAATTACAAATTAACAGTAAAAAAAATTTTAAGAAGGTAAATTAGCCCACCCAAATTAGCACCTTAAAGAATCGAACCTGTGACATTGAAGAGAAGCACACTCTCAAGTCTCAAGTCAATACCACCAGGCTAACCCAAGTGGGTAAACAAGAAACATTATTTTGATTTCAATTTGTTTTGTTAAATTTTTTTTTTGTTGGTGGATGTGCGTGGGTTTAGTTGAACCTAACTTGTCAATTTACTGTTTTTTTTTATCAAATAATAAGTGTTTGGTTTGGGACTATTTACCGTTATAATAAAAGAAAAATTTTCCCTACACCCTTACAATTATACTCCTACTAAATATTTGAGACCTTGTTTTTGTCAAAAAAAATAATTATTATTTGAGACCTTCATAAATTGAAGGTCTAGCTCCACAGAGTTGGTTGCTCTTGTCAATGGACGGCCCCGCCTAGGCCTATAATAAGGCTGTACCAAATCTAAGAGATTGTTTTAGCAAATCTATATTAATTATGGTAACATAATTAATTGTCCTTAACAAAGAGATATTTGCCAAAAATGTTCACACACCCAAAAAGGAAAATCCACTCAGTAGCACAATGTTTGTAAAGGTAGGCATGGAAATAGAACTTTGTCTGAGTTCAACTTTATTCCGTAGGTGAAAAGGGCAAGACATGCAGGCTGGTGAGCGTGTGAGCATGAACATGACGAGTCGTCAGAAGCAATTGAGATGGAAAAAGGAAGGAAAGGAGAAAAAAAAATAGAAGAAGAGAGATTAACACGTATATGGAAGGAAAGATTCTTAGCTGCCCTAGTTCTTGCAGTGTGTCACATCATATATTTGGATCGGTAGAAATTCATCACAAGGATTATGTTGCATTGATATAATTTTATCATTGAATAAAATTAAGATTCGAAGCAACATCTGAACGAGCATGTTCTCTCCTCATTTGTTGGATGAATGCCCAAATTCTGCATAATCTTATCTTTGGACAAACTAATAATCATGGTGAGCTGCATTGACATAAACCGAGTTTTGGTAGGTATAAATGTAATGTAGATGTTTCCTTTTCTCATTCTATGTATAAAGTTGGCTTTGATATGTGCATTCGAGGTGACGAGGGTCGGTTTGTGCTAGCCAAAACATAGTAGTTGACTCCGCTCCTTGATGTGAATTTGGGTGACGCATTAGGCTTGTTATCAACGCATCGTGGGTACGTGACCTTCAGTTCGATATTGTGAACTTTGAGCCCGACTCTAAAATTATGGTGAGCAGTCTCTATGATAGTAAATTTAGCATTTCATATTATAGTGTAGTGATCAACGATAATAACCTATGATGTAAGGTTTAGTCGGAGACAAGCTAATGAAGTCCCTTATAGATTATCAGGATGGCTCCGTGTCATATTAGTTTCTACATTCATATTAAAATTCGATTCTTGATAACAAAAAAATTAAATAAATACAATAAGATTCAATTATAATTTTAATGTCGGACAATAAATTATATGGGTACATCTAAAAAAAAACTTTGTATGTCAGACAATAAATTTTAATAGTGAAATTTCTATCACAATTCTTGATATTAAATCTCTATTTCAACTTGTTATTGGGCCAGAATTCGAACCTCATCCTAATTTATTCACCTTAAAATGTGAATATCATATCACTAGAGTGCTTAATTTAAAAAATTATTATTATTATTTCAACTTCAGAGAATCAAATACATCCATCACAAGGTTGTTTTTTTAGTCAAAAGTATGTACATACATCAACTTAATTGTTAGACACTTTAACTAGATTTACACCCCTAACTAACAAACAAACATCATTTGCAATTCATAATATCATATATTAAGTGATCTAATTGACCTGTTCTTTATTTTGTACACTAATTCTTTAAGTTCTTATCATAATTGATACTATAGATTATACCTATGATACTCATGTATTTCTCTTCGTACATGAACCCCATCTTTCTTTCTTTTTTCAAGGATGGACACCGTTTTTCTTAAAACATAACAATTGAAAGAAATACAATAACTGTGTCCGTTTTTCTTAAGAGCATTGCCTAACACAAACTAAAAAATGTGTCAAGCATGTGATAAATTGTAGCTGTTTTTGCATAAAGGAAGTCGTGACAAATAAAAGAATTTATAGATAGGTACTTTTCATCTTTGTACACTTACATAGTTATATTATTACACTAGGAGCTTTCCCTTGAACGAACTAGAAGGGAGAATGTTCTATGGACCACACCACTTGCAACTTTGGTTTGTTATCATTTATACCATTCCTCATTCCACGTGTTATTGGATTCCAAAGCAAATATGTTACACTCCATTTCCACTTTGGTGTAATCTCTCTTTATTTTCTAGGCCACCTTAGAGGTTCTAGCTATACTCTTATAGTCTATAGCCTTAAACTTTGTTACTTGTCACTCACTTACAAAATATAAGAACGTGTCAAAGAAATAGAGAGTCATTCAGTTGGACAAAGCAAACCAAAAGCATGCATATCCTAAATAAAAATTTGATATATCGTACATGACTATAAACTGTGGTCGCGATCGCGACCACAATTATGGTTAGTTACGTTGGGAACTATATTGCAGAAAAATTAGGTCAATACGATTGTGATCCTATTATGGGTAGACCTCAAAATCATTTATATTGCAATATGCAATTTCGTTTATCGCAATTTAAAACCATACATGACACATAACTACAATAAGTTTAGGTATTGAGTTTTCTTTTATGAATCTTAACGGTTATAACTATCAGATATATAAACTTATAACTTTTTACAATCAAATATGAAAAAATATTAAGTGTACACTGCAACATTAATCATCACATAATATAGTCAAAGATTGATTAAGAATGACACATAATATAGTCAAAGATTTCTTTAACATTTGCTTAGACATCAATAAGTGTTAGTCAATCGCCCGACCATGATAAGATGTCAATATCTTTGACTGATATTATGTGTCTTTCTTAATCAATCTTAATGCATGTTTACATGTTTGTGTACGAAAAAATAGCAAAGCTAGGAGAACTTTTGGATGTATAGAGTGGAAGTGACCATCTATCATGCAAGGTCCATCAATGTTTTGAAATTTGAGAATTGAGAGTAGTAGTAGTACTACTACTATGTCTGTGGTAGGAATTAGGTCAATTGAGCAATGATGATTATAATTAGAACACACATGTATTTTCCTGAAAAAGCTATACACTTATACACCTACTAGCAAGTCAAGAAGAATATTAATTACTATAAACCATATACACCTCTTAATTCACAAATAGCAATAAAGCTAGCTCTTCCATTTTACCAAAAAAACATAGGTGATTTTAGACAGAAAGTAGTGAAAGTGTAGCCACATCATATCTCTAATGTTTATTGCCTGAAAGAGGGAGACTAAAACTCATTAGGGGAAAGGAAATAATAACTTTTTCCATGTCACATTGACCCCATGTTCTTGGGATATCATAGATACCATTGGAATCTTCTTTATCCCAAAAATGAAGCCAGGTGCACATAGCAACAACAAGATCTTTGGTATGGGTCAGTCACTTGGATTCCTTAAGGTGGAGAGATGATGTGGGAACCACCATGCATGCTTAGTGGAACATTAGATTCTGTATCCTTTAATTCTTGGACTTTTTCTTACAGTTTTTGGTGTGTGCATCTTTAACTTTCAGTCATCACAATTCAATTTAAACTATATTGTGAGAGTATTTAATCACATGCATTGCTTTTCCGATATTGCTCTTTAGGTACCTTACAATTGTTCACAGACAAGCTACGAGTTCATAAGAACCTCTTCTTCGGAGTTACGATCGGCAGGCCGACAGGATCGAGTTCATAAAAACTTCTTCTTCGGAGTTAGATCTACAACATAATGAAGAAAGACAAGGTGTTTTAAGAGGATTTCCTTGAGTTAGATCCTGCTGCGTTGCCAAATGACTTATTCATCTGACAGACAGCAAGATCTAACTCATAGAAACCTCTTGAGGTTCATATATATAGATCAAGTTTAGAAGCTTTGTATCTATCTATCTATCTATCTATCTATCTATCTATATATTTTTGGCACCATGCTCAAGATCTTTACATGTCGTCAAATAGAGAGCAATCTATTTGCGACAGCATGAGAAAGATCTTCTGCAAAATGACAAAAATTTTCATGGTTTCTTTGGTAAATAAACCAAGGAGGTAGCAAGATGTATCTATATATTTTTGAAAGCATGTTGAAGATTGTCATCACGCTAACACATAGAGAGAGCAATCTATTTGTCAAATAGAGAGCAATCTATTTTGCGGCAGTATGACAAAGATCCTCAGCACAATGACAAAAAAATTCATGGTTTCTTTGGTGTGTTTGTGTGTTTTTGATGGAAATGAAAGTGAAAACTGGAAACACTTATTTATAGGGGTTTCTAGATGTTGTAGACCACAAAAATTGTCGGTGCAATGTGGTCCTCACAAAAGAATCCTATGCTGATGCAACCCGGATTTTAAAATCCGGATTTCTCTAGTGTATTTCGGATTATATAATCCTGATTGTACTTACACCCTAAAAGATTGAGTTGAATTCAGACTATTTTATCGTTTAAAACAACATAAAATACGTGATTAACAAAAACATAGCACATTATCACAGATCATCTAAACTAACTTCTTCCTCTAGTCCCTCCAACAGAGCCATGATCTCTTCGTAGTTCCTGGGCCGGATCAAACTTTTTTGAATTTGTTCATCAGATCTAACCAACGAAGCGTTCAACTCGATCGGTCCTCAAGTAATGTGCTGACCAAAGACAGAGAACATGGTTCTCACGTCGTTGTCGTTCGTGAGTTTCATCTGGCTGAATCGAAGAGATCCGATTGAGTCGGACAATAGACATCGATATTCAACACCGACCACCCTCCTTGTGTCTTTGTGGTTGAGTTGACGGTTGATTTAATCCAGCTCATCCTTCAGCTCGGAGAGGGTGACAATGTTGCGAATCCTAAACAGGTGGGGTGGTTTTCCCCCGTTGTAGTAGACTGCAGCTAGCTTGATGTTCGAATCAAAGCCAGGGATTTCCATGATTTTTTTTCTGGTGTAGTTTACTTGTAATGAAAACAGGGACCCCTATTAATAGTTATTTGGGCGTTGTGGACCACATAAATTGTCGGTGCAATGTGGATCACACAAAAGAATCCAATGCTCAAGATTTTTGGATTATACAATCTGAACCATCCCTCACCCTACAACGGGGGAAAACCCAACACAAAAAGAGCCAAGTTTCCCTTGTTTCACAGCATCGTATTTTTCCAGATTATATAATCCAAATTATATAATCGGGACTGCATCAGAAGCTTTTGGTCGGTGGTCTGCACCACATAGAAAACGTTTTCAAAGGCTGATCAAGTCAAAAAAAAAAGTGTTTTTACACTATTTTTGACTGAATTAATGGCTTTCACACCTTTTTTTTACCCTCCCTCCCTATAAATAGCCCCATTTCCTCACAATTTCTCAAACCATCTTCTCATCTTCCTTCTACAACGATGTGTTTCCATCGTTGACCTTTTAATAGAAAGAGGCCTCTTTGGAAATCCATCAGGGGTTATATGATCGGTGAACGAGGAAGGGGTCAATCTGGGTGTGAGGTTGGTCTGTATGGGTGTCATATTGACCATCATGGTCTCTTGTTCCCTAGAGGTCGTTGTGCCTCCGCCAGCATTGTTTTCTTCTTCCCCTCCCTCCTCTTTCCTCCCCCCTTCTTCCTCTCTACCAGTGGCTGGAGCCACTGGTATAACTTACCCCCTCCCCTTAGAAATAGTTTTAAGTTCTTATGTAACAAAATTAGAAATAGTTTTAGGTTCTTATGTAATAAGCTTAAAAAGCTTCAAAATTATTGTAATGTATTATTCATATATCAATAAAATGAGTTGTTTTTATCTTTTTGTCTTTTTATTTCTGTTTTGTATTTTTATTTGCTTTAATTTTATGAATTAGAAAGCTTAAAATGAAAAACTTATGGAAAAAGAGCATTCCGGATTTTAAAATCCAAAAAAATCCGAAAATCACTAACAATCCAATTTGAAATATAGAATTTGGACAGGGGTATTTTTGGGAAAAAAAATAGGGCGCGCTAGAAATTCAGAGCGTGGGAAGAAGTAATACTCATAAACCCAAGAAGATTTTACCCCAGTCCCCACAACCATGCCCCCACATTCATAAACTGCCCATTTTACCCTTTTTTATTATAAAAAAACACCAATAAAAATTAGAAAACCAATAAACCTAACACAAGCTTTCCAGAACTTTATATTTTTTCTTAAGGCTTAAGTAAGTAAATGGTCCCTCTAAATATACTAACATTTAACTTTAGTCCCTCTAAAATATTCTTTAGGCTTTTGGTCTCTCTAAAATTTTCCATCTATGAAATTAATCCCTACTTTTTACTCAACTCATGTCTAACCTTCATATTTTTCAATGAAATTTCACAGAAAAGGATAGAATATTATGACAATCTCTACCAAAAAAAATCGAATTTTTTAACAAAACATGAATTAAATATGAATTTTAATGTTTTTGGTGCTAAAAAATTTATATTAAATTCATGTTATGAATTTTAATTTTTTTTTTAAGGTTGCTAAAAAAAAAATCTTTTTTTTAAGATTGTCATAATTTTCTACCTATTTCTGGAAAATTTCATTAAAAAATATGAAGGTTAGACATGAGTTGACTAAAAAATAGGGACTAATTTCATTAATGAAAATTTTGGAGGGACCAAAAGCCTAAGGAAAATTTTAGAGGGACTAAAATCAAATATTGATATATTTAGGGGACCATTTACTTATTTAATCCTTTTCTTAAATATATATATAGGGTTAAATATATTTTTGGTCCCTATAAATATACCAATTTTTTTCGTTTTAGACCTTTAAAATATTTTGGGTTAAATATGTTTTTAGTTCTTATAAAATTGGGTACTTTTAAGTTTAATCCTTACTTAATTTTAATAGATTTTTTAGTCCCTACAAAAAAAAAATACTTCTAATTTTAGTCCCTGTTACGACAAAATTTGTGTAATTATCCTTAAACTCTTAAATTTTTGAACGATTTTTTTGAGACAAGTTTAAAACACTATGAAAGGTTTATTTACTAAAATTTTGAATTTTTTAACATGAAAGAATTAAATATGAATTTTTGAAAACGAAAAAAATTAAAGATAAAATTAACAAAATCTGAACGTAGAAATCAAATTTTGCGACAATTTTTTGCAAAGGAACTTTTAGTAATGATCTTAACACATATGCAAAAAATTGTTCAAAAACTCAAGAGTTTAAGCATAAATTAAACAAATTTGAATCGAGGAGGGACTAATACTGAGTGCAGGAAAAAAAAGTTAGGGACTAAAAGAACTATTAAAATTAAGTAAGGACTAAACTTAAAAGGTCCTAATTTTATAGAGACCAAAAACATATTTAACCCAAATATTTTTTAAAATTTTAATCCCCCAAAAGTTTTTCATCTTCACTTTTACTCTCTCCTTTTAATTAAACTCATATGTTGAATTTATATTTTTGAATAAAATTTTACAAATAAGTTAATAATCTTATAAGAATCTCTCCCAAAAAAAATTCTAATTTTTTTTTTGCAATGATTTTTGCAATATTTTACATATTTCTGCACAGTTTCATTAAAAAATAGAAAGGCTACAAATGATTTTACATAAAAATGGAGACCAAAAGTGGTGATTGGAAATTTTATAGGGACTAAAAGTCAAAGGAAAATTTTAGAGGGACTAAAACGAAAAGTTGATATATCTTTAGGAATCAAAAATCAACAATTTTCCATAACATAAATGTTATTGGAAAAACTTAAACTTTATATTTTCTATTTTCTGGAACACTTTTGTTTATGAATGTGACTTTTGAGTCTATCGATGCATATTTGAGCTTGTATTTCCGTAAATCAAGAAAATTACTCTTCTCCCTTTTAAAATTGCTCATTTTCTTAACTCAATTAGTGTTAACTTCCGCTCGATATTTTTCAGTTAGAGTTAAATCCCGCTGACACAATTAAGATCGGTTCAGTCACTTTTTAACCTGGTTCAATTGATCTTAAAAGTGACAGCAAGAGTTATCTCTAGCTGAAAAATGCCGAACAGGAGTTAACTCTAGATGAGTTAAGGGAATGAACAATTTTTAAAGATTGAAAAGCAATTTTCTTAGCAAGAGTTTGATTTAGTGAGCTTTTGAATGCACTTTACACCTACAGGCGGCTAAAATTCTTGGTGTTTACACCATTCAACTCATAGTTAGTCATAATTTTGCATGTAATATACTCAAACTCATAGATCATGGCGTGAAAAGCACTATGGCTCCAAAATGCTAGGATTAGAAGGTTACATAGATAACAATTACAAAGAAAAACAATTAATTTCATAATGTTTCGTCGTGCAAAGTAAGAAGGAGACGTTGATCAGGAAGTATATCGAAAGATTCACCAAGTAAATCGTAGAAGTCAAGGGTAATGACGAGATGAAGTGTTTCATTTATATATAAAAAAAAAAAAAAAAAAAAAACAGAAAAAAACAAAAG
>Ga0228710_1003593_pt1 | contig 24601 bp, 11 predicted proteins | sample MedpolnodulmetaG_FD_177995 | JGI IMG/M metagenome (GOLD analysis project Ga0228710, IMG submission 177995) | Root nodule microbial communities from Medicago polymorpha collected in Santa Monica, California, United States - pink nodules | ecosystem: Host-associated > Plants > Roots > Nodule...
ACAGATCCATGGTTGCGAGAGGATGGGAACTCATATGTTTCAAGTGAAAAAGTGCAAGGGACAGAAAGTATGAAGGTTGCGGATTTAATGGATATAAATGGTGCAAGCTGGAATTGGGAGCTGATTGCAGGAATTTTTAATGAGCAAGATTGAGAGGCTATATCGAAATTGGTGTTACAGAACCGAGATAGGGACGATAAGCTCATCTGGAAGTTCAATAACCAAGGAAACTACACAGTAAAATCGGCCTATAGATATGCAATGGAAACACTTGTAGATAACGAGGAGTATCGAGTACCAGGGGACTGGACAAGAATGTGGAAAATGAAGATTCCGCAAAGAATTAAAGTATTTTTATTTAGGGCACTGAGAGGAGTACTCCCCACGCGTATGCGTCTTCAAGATAAAGGTGTTCTGTGCACGGATAGCTGCCCTTTTTGCGAAACAAATTATGAAAATGATTGGCATATTTTCATTGGGTGTGAAGAAGCAAAAAAGGTTTGGCGAACAACAGGATTGTGGGAGTTGATTAAAGACACTGTCGATGTTGCGGCAAGTTTTGCAGATTGTTTTTTCTCTTTACTGTGCAGGTTATCTAGTGCAGAAAGTAAGGATGTGGCTGTGATGCTTTGGTGCCTATGGCGTCATCGGAATGACAAAGTATGGGACGGTGAATTAAATCCAATCAACATAGCGATACAGCTTGCTCGCGAGGCGCTTTTCCAATGGCAAGAAGTTAGGAAAAGATCTGCTGAACTTGTGCAAAATCAGCAGCAGCAAGTAGCAAATTGGCAGCCACCAGATGAGGAGTTTGTTAAATGCAACGTGGACGCAGCCATGTTCGAGGAGCAAAACTGTTTTGGGATAGGTATGTGCATTCAAAATCATCGAGGTATGTTCGTAAAGGCAGCCACAATCTGGTATGAAGGCAAACCTCTCCCACAAGAAGCGGAAGCAGTTGGATTGCGTGACGCCATCTCTTGGCTTGGCAGATTAGGACTGTCGAAGGTGCTTATAGAACTAGATTGCAAACTAGTGGTTGATAGCATTTTTGATAGGAATAGCAATCAAGCGGAGTTTGGTAGTATCATATCCGAATGTCGGTCACTTTTAAAACATTATTCAAACTTTAAGATAAGTTTTGTTAGGAGACAAGCTAATTTTGTCGCTCATACGTTAGCTAGGGCGTCTAGATTGAATGCTCGTCACCAAGAGTTTGATTTGATTCCATCTTGTATTGAAACTATTGTGAGAAATGAAATAATATGAGTTTTTGTTCGCCAAAAAAATAAAGGTAAGAATCTGCGCTCTCTCCTTGTTGTCAAAATCCCGACTTAAATCCTAAAATCTAGGATTTTGCGACTTTCTTCACCTTCAACGACTTAAATCCATAGTAGAATTCCAAAATATGCAAAATCCATTGATTTTGATTGCGATTTTATGATTTCCTATAAACTAAGTCATTTATGACTATATATCATTTATAGCATATATTTAGTATTATTTTTTTTGGGTAAAATTCATTGATTTTGATTGCGATTTTACAATTTCTTAAATCGATTCTACAAAAGTAGTTAAGTAAAATCCTTCGATTTTAGTTGCGATTTTACGATTGTCGATTTTGCTCTTCTCTTTCGACCTGAAACAAAATCCCGATTTTGACAACCTGTCTTTCTCACATGAGTCAAGCTTAATAATACGTCTGTCCCTGAGGAGATAATTCTGAGATGAGTGCTACACTGTACGAGGGAACTACAACTTAATGATTATGATTATGAGATTCCTAAGGTTATTATTGCACTTGTCATCATTAACTCAAAGGAAAAAAAAAACTTTAAACTAAATTTGATCTTATAAGTATAAGAACTGCACATATTGGTACTTGTGTGAAAGTAGGAGTAAAATATCTCAACACATCTTGGTCACGTTTCTCCAATATTCACTCATCTTTAAAAACAAATATAATTAAGTTTTCAATTATGATCAAAATAATATGAAAGGTATCTTGCCTTACTAGAAGAGAGAAGGAAACAAGTTTAAGTGAACTATAATTGCTAGCTACAAAGACTCCAAGAAATGGTAAACTTAGCAGCAGGTTCAGTGGGAGAAAAATAAGGTGTCAAAACACATTTATCAGCACATCTTCTCAAAATCTTGCAAGCAGCACAATGACATTTTGAGTAAACGGTTTCATGTGCTCAATTAGTCACGAGTTACATCACTCATCACTGATCTCAAAAGAAAATTGTTGCAGCAAGGAGTCCCATGATGGTTAATTTTATGACTATTTTAGATTCCTAATAATTACCTCAACAGTATATTTTGGCAAGATTGATGTTTCTGCTGGGAGAGCAAAAACTTAATATTTTCAAATGTTGGAACAAATTACACTATAGGGGAAGCATCTTTTCTGTACCATGATAAGTTAGTGCTATCCTTCCCTGGAAGAATTACATTGAGAATACCATAATTTTGAAAATTAAAAAAACAACAATGTTGGACCATTTCCGCGAAGGTATCTAGAGATTGATTTTTTTTTTTGGAGTAGCTTCTACCTAAGATAAAAGAAAGTGATGATAATATTAAGGTTTAAATTCATTTTTAACCCCTATAACTTTTAAAAAGTGACGATTTTGGCTCTAACAAAAAAAAAAAACAAATTTGCCCCCTAACTTTACAAAACGTTGCAAAACTGCTTAGAAGACGCCACACATGTCCCAAAACAGGGGGCCAAAATCACAATTTTTTGTAAAGATAAGGGGACAAAAGAGCGTATTTCCTTAAAGATATAGCGCTAAAAGAACACATTTCCATGTTAACAAAGGGTCAAAAGAGCATATTTTCTTAAAGATTGAGGGCAAAATTGTTTTTTTTGTCAAGGGACCAAAATCGCAACTTTTTAAAAGTTAAGGGGTCAAAAACGCATTTAAACCTAATATTAAAGATAAGAAAACAACAATAGTAATAAAATAACAATGAACAAAAGCCATAAACCATATATACTTACTAACATAGTAACAACAATTTAATAAATCAGTCCCCATGAGGTTAAGAAATTGCATATTATATGCAGGGGGCCGAAGTTCGAACCCCGGACACCCCATTCATTCATATTTAAAATGTGTGAGCTACGACCACTAATTAAAATGTGTGAGCTACGGCCAGTAGGCTATTTGACCAAAAAAACAATTTAATAAACAAACGCACATGATCCCTTCATTCAAATTATTTTTTTTTGGTGGCGGCCGGGGTTTGAACCACGGACCTTACATATATTATGCATGCATTGTCCCAACCAACTGAGCTTAGCTCACGAGGACCCTTTATTCAAATTATGATACAACAGGAAAAAGAATATGAAACTCATGTGGAAGTTCAGACCAATCGGCCGCCGTCATTAATACTTCTCTTCTCCTAACCCTAGCAATGAAACTGCTCACTCACAGAAAAGATAAATTCTTAAGTGAACTCTAACCCAACACGTCATATTCTTTCGCTCATCCAATTAAAACACAACTCTTACCCAACACGTCATGTTCTTGCATTCATCCAATTAAAACACAACACCTCATAATTAAAATAAAATAAAAACTTAAAATCGAATGAGGGTAAGAGTGACGTGTTGAGTTAAAGTTCACCTAAGACACTCTTCTATGCAAGTATTTCTCGAGAGAAAAAATCTAAGGCTTAGGTGGGTGGAAAAGTCTATCATGGTCACAAACATAAATAAATAGTGTTTGGACACACACACATCAAAAGATTTTTTTTAATAATAAAAAAGAAATTGATAACAAAATGATTTAGTATTTTGAGAAAAAGGTTTTTTTTTTATGTGTGTGTGACCAAACACTATTCATTTATGTTTGTGCCCATACAAGGATGCCTCTGGGTAGGTTTGTTTTTAACGTTTGGGTTTGAAAATTTTGCAACCCAATATGATATTGTATTTTTTTTAATGAGTGGTTTTTAATGTTTTGTTTTTTATGTAAACATTAATTTTGCAACCGAATATTGTAAATTCTTCCATCATAGTAAAACATTAACTTTTTGTATACGTAAAAAAAAATTACTATGGTGATGGAAGAAGCTCCGGATACTGAAAATGCGGAGGATGATTCTGACTATGAGTATGATATGACCCTCTTGCACCTGCTGTGGGGATGAATGGAGTAATGGATTCCCTTAGAGAGATGCGTCGATACGTCGGTCAACATTTTGATGCCCAAGATGCTCGACTTGACAAGATACAAGCCTCAATTCAAAGATGGGAGAATGCTACCACCTTCAACATGTCTCCAAGACAGTTCTACTCCACCCTCAATGAGCATGGCACCCAATCCACCCCTAACCCAAATCCATATGGTACAACCGTTTTATAATTATGAGATGGAAGAGAAATCTAAAAAATGTGTATTGTATAGAGGAAACCCATAATGATACTCGGTCCTTTTCAAAGATTCTTCCACGGCTATTCTCTCTTATCAAGATATATTGTAATTTATGTAAAGTAACTTTAGTCACTTTGCTGTAGTTTCTTTACGGTTGGTAACAGTTGTCTGTTCTGTTGGTTTGTTAGGAGTTTTACTCACTCAAAAGGCACATCTCAAGAAGTAAAAACAACGCATCTATTCTCTTCTAATCTTGCACAGAAAACTGATCAGCAAAGTGACTATTTTTCATTTCCAACGCCAGGAAATTTAACAAAGTGCAATACTCTGACTAACATTTCTTGCTTCCTTGATATACAGAGCCACATAAGATGGGATTGATGTTCTTAAGTAGCCAAAATATAAATAAATTTATGAGTGTCAATGAAACAGTAAATTGTTTAATATCAAAACTTGTTTTGAATTTATATGCTGACAGGGACTTGATGTATTATTGAGTGCCTAAGTTTCATATCAAGTATTATGTGAGGTTTGGTGGAGTACTTAAGTGGTTTGGTTCTTCCCTCTTAAGAGTTAGTTAGTCTTTAAGGGATGTTTACCAAGTGTTCATGTATTTGTCAAATGATATCTATCTTATATGTAACTAGATGAATAAATTACTGAGCAAGTTTAGGAGTCAAATAATTATGAAAGCTCATAACAGTGATTGCAAGTGTGCTATTTTGGCATAAAAATATTAACTACGCTGCCCAACTAGTAACTTGTGACAAGAAACTGACTACGAATCCCGATTTGAAGACAATTTTGGTGTTCAAACGCAATTTCAGTTCCCCGCCATGTTTCAACACATGAAACCCCATTTATTGTTCATAATGTTCCGTCCATCCAGCAGATAATCAAAAGAAATGTTCTACTGAATTTCTTTAAACTATGCTGCAATCAAAAGAAATGTGGTAAAACATATATGGCTGAAACTATTATCCTTAAGAATTTAAGAAGATTCTGAACATCTTATCTCATTTTTAAATAAGTGGTTTAAAAGACTAACATCTCACAAAAGAATAGCAGAAAAGTAAACATCAACAGGTTTAGGAAATAAAAAGGTATAAAACAAATGTTATGTTGGTGACAACTGGTATACCTACAAGAAAAATAGTCCCAGGAAAGATATATCAGAAGTCGGAACTCCACTCTAGCATTTGTGGTGAAAAGCAATGTCAGACAGTTTTGGACGGACGATAATAGCTGACAGGAAGAAAATATTAAATGAAGGAAATAACCAAGTTTATAATTGTGCAGTTATGTGATTGCAACTATTATTCAAATTTCAAACTCATAAAACAAAAGTATAAATGTAAACAACACGGATTGGAAGAAAAGGCAGGGTTGGATCCTAAAATGGAAATTCACTACTCAGCCAATACTTCCTATGACAGAACATAGAACTATGAAACATTAGACATACTCGAAGTTCATTCCATGGTTTTGTTAAATAGCATTTCTCAAAACACGAACATGTAAACCCTAGAAAATAAAATCTTCCCACACTGTTGTTTTACCACTACTGTAGTTTTAGATCGAGACAAGATCGACACCAAACTCAAATTTAGTACAATCTATCAACTACAAGAAGATGGACAAAATAAGGTTGTCAATGGTTAAGTTGAACAAAGGTCTAGTTAAGAGAATAAGATCAATCCAAAGAAAATGTCACAGGCAAAGGCAATCATAAGGCATAATGATTCAAAGAGCATACATAAAACAAGAAAAATAGGCAACTATTTGGTTGAAGGACATATATTAGCCAAAAAGAGATATGATCAAATTTGAATACATTAATTAATCAAATGAGATTTTATGGTAACAATGGTGGAATACATATGCAGTAGGCGATTGGGTCTACATGAAATTGTAGCCACACAGACTGAAGGTATTAACCAAAAAAAGATGAATTAGAAACGCAATCCTAGATTGTACGGTCTACTACCAAATTTAAATCAACAAGACCATAAGAGTAATATAATATCCATCCGAAGAAAACGTCACAAGACAAGACAATCATAAGGCATAATTGAAGAGAAAATATAAAACAAGAAACATAGGTGCTAATTACTATCTATCTGTCGAACATATATGGCCCAAATACGCAGACATGATCAAATTAGAATAACACTAATTAAACATTATAGTTTTCCAGTGCACACATTTGGAAGCAAACTTATAGAAGTGAAAGTAAAAGCAGAAGCATGGTCCTTAAATTAGAAAACTAGAAAGCATGTAATCTACAATATTCCACAGGCAAGTAGCTCCTTCCGTCCTTCCTTTGCAGCATCCATCATTATTTCAATATTGTACAGCTAGCACCAAATTATTATTTTTATCAGGCATGCTAAGGCCAAACAAGAACACACTTGAAATAAATATAATCATAATAATTAACCTCAGTAATATTTTCCAAGAAAACTATTGGAAAATGACAAACTCAATTCTTCCACATTTCTAGCAACCTTAACTCTTCCACCTTTGAACAGTCCACCCCTCACGGATTGATAACCAGCAAGATCAGGTTTGACATCGCGTTTTATCAGCACAGCTGCTGCTCTTTTAGCAGCTTTCACCTCTTGTTCTGTAACTAAAGTACTGATGTTTTTTGGTGCCCCCTCCAATTCTCTAAAGAAGCCAACTGGTAGTATCTTCACCAATTCTTTAAACAAGGCAATTGCTTGTTTAAATTGATTGTTGATGCAATAGCCATAGATTAGATAGCTATATGTGGAAGTACAAGGACCAGGCATGTTCTTAATCATTTCAGAAAAGAAATCATGAGCTTCTTTTAAAAGTCGATCTCTGCAGAGTCTGAGTATGATCACCTCATACAAGGACCTGACAGCCAAAGCATCGTATTTTTGTTCCTTGTCACTCTGCAGTACCTCTTTCAACAATTGTATGACTGTTTTAGTTTCTCCTATCTCCTTCATTAATTCCTTGTCAATCTGCAGTGCCTCTCTCAACAAGTGTATGGCTAATTTAGTTTCTCCTATCTCACATAAACCCTCGATTAGAATAAAATAAGTCTTATGGTTCAACTGAAAACCCTTTAGCCCAGTGTAATTATAAAACATAATTGCTTTATAAATCAGGCCTCTGCGACATAAACCTTCAAAAAGATCATTCAAAGTGGAAGTAGTTGGACAATGACCGGTATTGATCATGATTTGACGGAATAGAGAGAAATTAAAGCTAAGGAGATGTCACCTGATTTTCCAGTGAGACAATAACAATTGATGAGGATTTTCCAAGTATCAATGTTTGGGAATACATTATTATAGGTTAGGGATTTCTCCCATAGTTGAGCAAGTTGAATAATAGTATAGTCATGGCCCGTTTTGTGAAGGGAAGAAAAAAGGTAGTTATAATCGGATATGGAATAGCAATCAAAGTATAGTCTGGAGAGCGTGGATGTGGATGTATTATAAGCAGAACAAGGGCCAAGAGTTTCAGGGTCAATGTTAATGTTATAGGATGTTGTCATTGAAGAGAATGAACGAAGGTATGAAACAAAAGGACGAGAAGGAAACAACTTGTTGGAAATAATAGTGACAGAAGTGGAAGCACCGTACCTTACTAACCTTGACAACATCTTTGCAGAGAGAGAGAAAGAGAAAGAGAAAGTACGAGATATCTATGTCGGCCGCAATCTTATGAAGTATTTATAGTCAGCAAAGAGGGTTTTAGAAAATTACAAAATTAACCTCAGTTTTTTTTAACTAGTTTAACTAATTTGAGTCATGTTCTAAAGACACATACATGTCAAAGATTCCATAAATAGTAATTGTTAAGAACAAACATAGAATATATCCAAAGAGAGTAAAGATATTCACAACAATAGAGGATTGTTGATGAAAATGACCTGAGGTTGTGGTGACCCCAATCCGAGAAGGAGAAAAAGGGTGTATCTGCATACACTTCGACGCTCAATTCAATATATAAGCAACAATGGGCGTTAAGCATGGAAGAATGCATACCTTGTGAGTTTGTGAAAGGTTCATTATATAGGCACCGAAGAGACCTTTGCGTAGTGATGGTATAGTCGTTACTGACAACTCCCGTGAATAATGTAATATATGGTCATTACAAGTCGTTGGGTAAACCGATGAAGGCCATAAACTGTATGGCGACGACTGCATATGGACCGTAGGATGATGGAGGTGGCAAGTGACAACAAGCAGACAACAGACGTGCTGCAATATGAAAGACGAGTTCCAAACATCGTAATTGTGATTTGAGGTTTAGACATAAAACTAAATGATAATTATTAATCCTAATGTTGTTGAGTTTACCTATTTTAACAGTTAAATTATTGATTATGCTTAAACATAAAACTAAATAATAATTGTTACGTTCGATGATTGTTCCTCACTGAAGACATTATGGAGTATAACTATTGAATATAGTTAGTGACCAAGACATTGGAATAACTATTTTGTCTAAATGTATTAAAATCAAGTCTTGACAAATTTAAGATGATAAAAAGAATACAAATTTGAAGGCTTCTTTATTGAATAAAAAATGACCGATGAGAGTAAACTTGTTTAACCCTGAAATTTTAAATATGGATTCTCCTAGTTATGTGGGATGTGACGCTGAGAAAACAACTTAACATTTGCTTGCTTGTTATTTGGTTGATAGGTGCTTAGGATTTGGATGATGCTTGACTTGTTGGTTAGAGTTTGTTTCGTTGTCTTGTTTTTTGAGTTTGGTAGTTTCCCATGTTGTCAAGTGACTTTTGTACTTTGGCATATCTTGTGCTTTGAGTAGTTTTCTTTCACATGCAATATCTCTTGGGTTTTTCACAAGAAAAAAAATCACTTGAATAAAAAATCTTCAATGAAGTTAAATATGATTTTTTGTCTAAGTCAAGAGCAAAATGACAAGATTAAAGGACATCTCAATTGAATTGGCACCCCGCTCTAATCTAACGTCATCTGCTCATACATATTATTAAAAAAAAGAAAAAAATACATAAAATTGAGGGGACATAAAACCAATAAGAACAACACAATGGATCAAACCCTAATTGCTACCCAACCGGGTTTATATTTGGACGGATGAATCGACTGCCAATACAAGAACGAATCACATACCATCCAACTCCCTGCAACAACGACTCTTTCGAGCCTGAAACAGTCCATGTCTAACAAGAAATGTTTTTCTTAGTATTACTTGAATCACTTGGTACAAAGAATGGTATACATGTCTTGAATGCCAACGCCTTGTTTGAAATAACTGAACTACAGCTTCAGTTAATTGCAAGCAATTTATCTCTGTCGTGCTTAAATTTTAAAAAAATGCTAACAATAGCATGACCTTTAAATTTACCTCAACAAGTCAAGAACACCAATCAATAGCAATTTGATTTTCGTCAATATTTCAATCCATAAGAAGAAAGGAAGGCTCCTTTTGTCAAAAGAAGAAAAAAATCATAAAGGTTACCTTAGGTTTTTCTTATTTCCTATAAACCTGAAAATAAAATGACAAAGACATATACAACCATGAGTACCTTATTTCTGTCGCACCTTCGATTAACCCTTAGGTTTTAAACTTATAATTTTTCAAAACATAAATAAACCTTCATAAGAGCCTCTTATCTGTATCTGAACAGAAAGTTTCTTGTTGTAGGTATTTGCTAAATTCTCTCATATAGCTGTGAGCTACATAACTTTATTTCATTGAATTCAAAATAGAACAAAAACATTTTCGATAAAAGTGAACATATTTAAGGGGGGTGTATTGGATTAGGATTTTAAAAGACAATTTTGCATGAAAAAGTCTAGTGGATTTTAAAAGACTTTGCAAGATTTTCATGACTTTTAAGATTTTAAAAGACAATCAAGATTTATCATATGGGTTTCATAAGATTTATATCAAGATTTTATAAGATTTTAAAAGACTATCAAGATTTCAAAGGATTTATAATAAGAATGCAATTGTGTTTTTTTAGATGCTTATGTGTTGAGAATTCTCTGTTGTGATGTTTATATATTTTTCAACACTGTGTATATATTCATTTTCGACTTATTACAACATTTAAAGCCAAGTATTCAATATTAACTTTTATACATAGAATCGTCTTAACAAAAAGGTTAAGCTTGAAGTAGAACTAAAAAAATTGAATAAAGTAACAAACAACTTTTACGAGAATGAAATTGTAGGAAGTCTAAAAATCCACCAGCATGATTCCGACGAAGATGGCTCTAACTGTATACGTAGATGTGAAGGTTTATACCCCAGAGCAAAGTAACAAACAACCTTTATATGTGCCTCGGAGGTCAATGAGAAAATGAATCTTGTTGGACAACATGAAATGAAAATTGGGAGAGTCTCACCAAGTCTTGCAAGTTTTTGTGAGATTGTTGAATGAGTATTTTGTTTATGCTTTTAACTAAGAAGTCTCACAAAATCCATTTCATAAAAGAATCCATTGAAATCTATGTATTTTTGAATACCAATGGACATTTTATAAGTAATGAGAAATCTCAATTGAATACCAACGGATTTCGTTGCATTGTAAAAAGAATCTTGATTGTTTTGATTGAATACCACAAGATTTATTTATATTTTAGAAAAGTCTTGATTGAATACTTTTTATGATTAAAAAGTCTTTTAAAATCTTTTGAAATCTTAATCTAATACACCCCGCTTAAAATATGTTTTATTTAATAAAATGATATCTGCAATGCAAAGAAGGAGAAATAACATTAGAATAAAATAATGTTTTAAAGACATATTTAGCCTAGAGAGTGTGTGTAATTTTTTTTTGAAATCAACCTTCAAGTAAACTTACCCAAAACTTCATATTCAATCTCCTTTGCAACAATTTTTATAGTATATGGTCGTCACAATACACACTGCTAATACAAATCACACCACACACGAACATCAGCACCCTGCCCAACAACTTCGATAGCAGAATCCGTGTTACAGAAGATGGCCATCCAACACAGTAAGTAAATCCTCTAATTCTAGTCTTTACTTATACCAGACTTATTTGTACTCAATACCAAAACATGACCCCTTCGTGTTCACCGTTCTGTCACTGTTCTGCTGCCTCCCTTGGGACATGTAACATGACTAATGTTGTAGTTATTTTATTTGCAATGTCTCTAAAATTTATGGTCTGTAACAAAATATGTGTTTTTGACATTTTGACTTTGTTTTGCTTTGGTATATTTTGCTGCAGCAATAACCTTTGTTGATTAATATATGTTTGGCTTATATAGAAAAAAAATTTAGTGAGTAATATAGCATGTCTTTGTGTTTAAAAAATTTAGTATACCATAATCTTAACTCCTGTATTGCACAGGTCAAAAACTAGCACAATCATACAAGTCAAAGTTGATAAATTCTATAGCATAAGGAATAAAACCAACAAGATAAACATATTTACCTATTAAAATCATAACAATAATATTACTCACTACAAATTATATAGCACAGAGAACTCCACCTCTAGATGCTACATAAAAAAAAAAAAATCCATCTCTGCTGCAGAGAATTACATTTCTGCTACAATCCGTTTCGGCAACATTACCTCTAAAACCTAACAATGCTTGGACCGTTTCTGCTAAGGTATCTAGAGATGGAATTCTAAAAAAGATAAAAGAAAGTGATGATAACATTAAGACAAGAAAGCAACAACAGTAATAAAATAACAATGAACAAAAACCATCACAGGACCCCTTCATTCAAATGATGATACAGTGAAGAATAAAGGAAACTCAGCTATGTTTTTCATTACCAAGTAGAGAAGGAAACATTAGAAGATTCATTGAGGAAAATCACAGCTATAGAGTGACACTCAATTATCAGTTAGAAATTACTGATTGGAACCCTTTATAATGTATCAAACATGAAAAGTATTAGGAATTGAAACAAAATACCAAGTCTACTAACATTTGAAACAAAATACCAAGTCTTCTAGGAAATATAACACTTTTGGAATTACTGTCATATTCTCATGACATAACAATAGTAAAATATTAAATTTGCATATGTCGATGTTTTGCACATGAACCCAATGTTGCGTCTGTCTCACCACCACCTCTTTCTTTCTCTTACCCTGTTTAAAGTGACAAGGTTTTCTGTTAGAAACTAAATAAGACAATCCAAAAGCTAATAAATAATGTCATGGAAAATTGATAAGTAATAAGTAGATTGATTTTCTATCTATAATACTAAGAATTGAACATGATTTATGCACACACAAGGAAAACACAGTCAAAAAGTTTATCTAATTAATGAAAGGAAACTAAGCACAGAAATGCAATATCACAATCACATTAGGAACCTTGCAATGCAAGATAACTTACTTTTTTATGAATGCTGCGGCATTTTGACAATCCACTCCGGAGGTGGCCAGAACAAGTTTAAATGGTGAGGATGATCAGACAAAGGAGAAAGCGAACCTCCATCCAAGTGAAAAAGACACATGCCATGACCAGAAGGAAGGAATGTTTCATCAACAATGATGACACAATTCCCTTCGGCAATAGACAAATCCGAAGCAGAGGCAGAAAACGAACATCCATTCCCTAGGAACAAAACTCTATCATCTAAACTCGTCAACTTGACCCATTTCTTCTCCTTCTCATCAAGCCTAAACACATCAAGCCTAAAACCAAAAATGTCATAGATTTCCACTAGCAATAACCCCCCCTCACTCTCTACCAGGAATTTCATGTTCCCTCCATCCACCAAACGTTCCGCCACTAATTCGACACTGGAGTCCTCCGGTCCAATTGCAACCGTCCGACCAAATTTGTTGACAGCACAAAACCGATCTTTAAACACGCAGATGTCTTTAAAGTTCATTGACATGTCGTCAGAGATCAGTGTCCAATTCTGGTCACCGCAACGGAGGAACACCGGATGTCCTAAATAGTTCAATGTTCCAAGAACCGGTTTTTTCCCATGGCGCGTTGCAGCAACTATCTTTTTAGGGCAGGAAAGTTGTTCTTCATTGTTGTCAGCAAGGAAGTCAGTTCCCAAATGAATGATGGAGAATTGGTTGAAGTCAATCACGTAAGGGAAATGATAAGGGGGAGTGGAGTCACGTGTACACAGCGGGAAGAGTTTGGTTTGGCCACGGGAGTTTTGGGTGATTCTGATCAACCAAGGGTGCTGGGTTTGTTCTTGTTGTGGCGGTGGTTTGATGAGGAAGAAGCTGTGCTTGGAGAGGAAACAGGATGATGACGAAGTTTTGATGTTAGAATAGATCTTGTTGGGTTGTGGATACTTGTGGAGTGGTAACTTGAAGGGTAAAATACGATGGTGATTTGAGATGGAAGAGCGCCACCTTGAACAAACGGATCGAAATCGGGTGAGATCGAGTTTGTTGTCGAGTCGTTCGGATATCAGGCTAAGAAGATCTTTAGGGAGTTCAGACCAGTCTGCCACGGCCAGGGATGCTGCTCTTTTTTTCTTTTCTATTGTTAAACAGCAAAACATAACCCTAAAAAAAGTGCTCCACCGTTGAAATTTGTTTACGTATTCTTTGGCAAAAACATTTGAGGTCATGTTTGGATTGACAAGATGAAATGGTGTAGGATGGAATCTTTGCTCTATTTATATATAAGGAAATACATAATTTTGGACTGACTTTTTTGGCCCAACGAGTTTTGCAAGTTTTTTTTCTTAAAAAATAAACGTGTTTTATATTACGAAAATTGCTCTATGCATGTAAGCCCCTTCTTTTGCTCATGTGCCCCTCAAACTCTCCAAAATACCCCTCTTGCCTCCTGGTTTTTAAATCCTGAACAGTTTGGGGGTTAACTCTCGATCGATCGGTCAAGTTTGAAAGTTACAATCCGATAAGTCTGTATATACAATGACTCCTAATCCAGTTTACTCATTTGTTGTTCCCTATAATAATGTTATATTGTTTTTGTTATTAAAATGATAAGAATTTATATTATATTTGTTATATTGTTGGTGTCAATGAAAAAATAAACATGGTTGGTTGGGTTTGTTATAATTTGAAAGTCACAGACATCTTTACATATACTTTTAATCAAATCAAAATTTCATAAAAAAACAACGTTCATAATCTACAAACGTTAGCGCAATGAAAAAGAGCAGAGCGTTAGTAGAAATAATTAATATTTCATTGTGTTGGATATTTTTTTTAATTGCTTGTTTTTTGGATATTCATCGAAGAAAAATGTTTGATGGCCACGAAAACACTCGATTGACACCTTAAAAGAGAAATAAATAGAGTGATGAATATACGTGATATGTTGGTGATGTGACATTAGGGAAATGATAAATGAGGTATTGAATGAGTGTTTGGAATTTACGAGAGTCCAAATATAATAGTTGTTCATTAAAAGGGTGGAATGGGATAGAACCCAATGATATAAACGACAGGAAAAAGGAAAAGAAAACAAAAAGAGGGGAACTAAGTCCTTGGAAATGACACACTTAAAGCATCTCAATAGAGCATATAATAAACACGATGACAGTTCTTAGAATGTGACAAGATGATTTAAACTATTTATTCTCAGTTTAGCGAGGATGTTTGCACACAAATTACCTTCTCGAAGGATATGATGAATAGAAATAGCTCAATCTTTAGCAATATAGTTTCAAATGAGTTATAAGAGATTTGCATAATGATGGAATTATGGAGTGACATTTGTTACTAACTGCACCATATGAAGAGAGTCATAGCTATATTTTCTATAATCCACCTCCCAACACAACTTGATGCCAACCAAGAGGGCTTGGATCTCAACTAGTAGGATGTTAGAAATTCCCATAGTGCCAAAGAAACCAAGTTGAAAATTGCCATCATTCTTACGAGTTGGACCACCATAACTCGTCTTTCTTGGATTGTCAAAGCACTTACATCAACATTGAGGATTACAGTGTCCTCGTCTCCAGAATGCCACCTTGCCATCATTGGTGTATGAATACGAGTGGTTGAAGGGTTAGTCCCAAAAGTTTTGATGAACACGTTAAAGTTGAGAGTAGCCAATGGTAACCACTACGCTAAACTTAGAAAATGATATTTTGACTTAGGAAGTGTTAGACTTAGATTTTTACTGTAAGAGACATGCAGGGATAGGATAGGAGCATTTCTGGTTGCTAGTTGTAGGACATCGGATTAGATTTACAATAGGACATATTGTTGAATCTTAAGCCATTTTATCTTAACTTTTTAAACTTTTACAAAATAGTGTTTTTAGTCTTGCTTAATCCTTATTTATTAATTTTGTTAGGTCTGCAGCAATTTAACTTAATATTTTCCTGTTCATTTGTTATATCAGTAATTTAACCTAACAAATTCCATCTAAAAAATGCATCGCACCAATTTAACCTAACAAATTCCCTCTAAAATGCAGCAATCCCTAATATTTCCCCTTACTAATGAACTTTTCATTCCTATCTTGTTGTGTTATCGTTTGTATAAATATATATTGTTTCTGTAGACTTTTTTTGACAAGTTGTTGTACACTTATTTAATACGTTTACAGACAGAATACCTTAATTTCCATGCAAACTTGACTAACCTAATTTCCAGGCAAACTCGCTATATATAGCAAACCCTAAACCGTGTTTCTCTCAGAAAAAACCCTAAACCGTGTTTCTCTTTTGGCGTATCCCATGCAAGCCCACGTAATCACCCACTCAGCATAATTTATGCGCCCTACCAAGGTATATTAACGTGTTGCCCTGCAAAAAAAAATCACGATCTTTTTCTTCTCTAATTCCCAAACAATTCAATTCTCTCAACTTCTCAAAAAATCCATCGCCTCCTCCAATCCCTCTGGTCCGACCTCCACCACTTCACCCTCTCTCTTTCAAACTTTCTGATTGATTAACGATTCCTTCCCAAATTTCGCCAGCAACGATTCCGACGGCAAAGATAATTCTTCCAAGAGAAAAACCAGAATAGTGAAAAGGTTTGCTCTCTATCATTGAATCGTTGTTGTTTTGATTGTTTAATTTTGATTTTTTGATTTCTGTGTTGTTACAGCTTCCGAAGAAGAAGGTGCTGAAGACTATTGAAAATAAGAGGGAAGTTGATGAAACTATCTGCAAGCCTCTGATGATGAAGAAGTTGAGTTTTTTTTTTTTATTTTTATTTTGATTGTTTTCAGTACTTTATGTATCAGAACTTTTTCAACTCAAAATTATTGGTTTTTCTATTCATTTGTGAAATTTTTAACCTACCCATTTTCTAGATTAGTCGTCAAAGTGCTGTATAGAAAAATTATGAGCTATAGTTATGAGATGAGGCCGGTTTTTGTGCTTGCTCATAATGTTTAATTTGCATTTTACTTTGTCTTTGTTATTTTTGCGGTTTTCCCTCCCCCGCCTGTTTGTTATAATGCTTCATTGAACTTTCAACACATATTTGCTTGATGGTTGATTCTCTGCCACACTCAACTGAGTTTTGGAAATGTTTCATCATTTGTCTTTCATGGTTTAGGTTTAAAGTTATGCATTACATGTTTCATTGTAAAAACTAGCTTTGGCGTCTGCGATAAATATTCAATGTATAATTTTGGAGAGCATTTGATGGTTCAACTTTGTTCTTCATCGACATATTTGATGGCATATGAGGATTTTGCTCTGCATTAAGTCACTTGCTTACCGAAATTAGAAATTTTACTTTTTTAATATATCATAAATGAACCTTCTATGATACACATGAATTATCTTTTCCTCTATGTACTTCATGCGTCCCAGTCTGTCTTCTAATTCTCTCCTTTCTCTGAATTCTCTACTTTTTTTTTCCTTTTCTTGATGTTGATGATGAGCTTAGTTATGCTGGAGGTACTGATAAAGAGCACAAGCACAACAACAAATTGGGATGATGGTAGATTTCACACGCTTCATTGCATTTATTTTATGTTTTCACTTCACATGACTCTCATGGGACACCTTTTCTTTGTGCCATTAAAGTGCATCAAGTTTTCTCTAAAAGATAAGTATTATCACAAACCATGTAAATAATTTTTTTATGTTTTCTTCTTTCTTAGGTAGTGATGAAGAGAACAAGAGCATCTAAGTAGGATGACAACCAAAGGCGTACTTATAGGATAGTTTAATAGTTATATATATTTAATGTATTTGTCGTATTCTCTTTGTTTGTTGCTGTGAGTTCTACTTGAAGCTACAATGTTAAATAGATATTAGACAATTATGACAGAAGTCATGTTCAATAATGGTCGAATAGCTACTGAGATTGTTTAACAGTATTGTAATGGTCGAGTAGGATGTTCAAACAAATACCAATCTCTTATTGTTTAACAACTACCAATTTGGTGTTCTCTCTTTTTTTTTGTCATTTTAGTATCACTGTTAACACCTTTGTTGCACTTCGCACCCACATCTAAACAACCTCGTGTGTTAATATTTTAGTTTACTTGCTGCCCTGGATATAGTACCCTTCACCTCAGATTTTTTGTGTTACAGTTCATCTGTAATTAGGCTTCTGGACCACTTTTTGTTTTTTTTTACTGTTACAGTCGATTGGAGAATTGTTTTTAAAGATATTATGAAATAGATTATCATTGGTTTGTATTTTTTTAATGAATAATGAGCTTACAAAATATTTATTTCTCCATGTTGTGCTCCAATGATTTCAAACAAGACAATTGTTTGCTCATTATTTGTACTATTTTATGAAGGCAGTAGTGTGGCATATGAGAACGATAAGGACCTGAAGGCTATCAAGCTTTGATATGGCTTTTAGGGACAGAGGAAAATGAGGAAGAAAAAGCACTATTTGCTACAGTATACTCTACATAGGTAATGCCTCCCAATTTTATTTTATTTCAAGTTATAAGTGATTTGAATTGAGTTTTAATACTGTGTCTGGATTTTGAATTCACAACATTCTCTCTCTTTTTTCTTTTGGTGTTACGCAACATTCTATCAATACTAGAAGACATGAAATAATATTTGATGCAATTCTACAGTTTAAGAAGAAAATTCTTATGTAGTAGCACATGACAGTAGTTATTTAGTTGAGAACTATACCAAAATTTCATTCTTATCATAAAGAAAAAGTATAAGGATTTCTCATTACTATAGAAGAAAACTCTACTTCTATAAAAGTTTCCCAATACTATAGAAGGAAACCCATATTTTTACTCTATACAGGTCTAATATCTATTTCCAGTTCATTAAATTGCATCTGAATCAACATTATTCTTCTTACTATTTTCATTAACAGGTACTATTGCAACTGAATTGCATCTTTCACCCTTTGAATTTCTGATTTTTCTAAATTGGCACATTAATTACAACTTATGAGTTTGGATACTGTAAGAATGGCTTCATGTTTTGCACCTACGAATTCAAGAAATTCACCAAGGGTACTTGCTGTTAATGGAGGAAGAAAACTGCTAGAAAATCATCACATTAACAAACATTGTTTTGTGAAAATTAACGAAAATAAGTTCGGATTTTCGGGTGTTAACAACAGAAAATGTGGTCCGCTTCAAGTGAAATCTACAGGGTTGCTGAATTCGCACAGTGTCAGTCCTTATCATCATAGCAAAGACCCTTTTTTGGATCTTCATCCTGAGATTTCTATGCTTAGAGGTGAAGGAAGTAGTGGATTGAACAACTGTACACGTCCGAGAAAGGATATGTCCGGTGGACATGTGGCGGAAGGGTTGGAAGACACTTTGACTCCGAGTAATTATAATGAAGCGAAGATTAAGGTTATTGGTGTGGGCGGTGGTGGGTCGAACGCTGTGAATCGAATGATTGAGAGTTCGATGAAATGGTGTGGAGTTTTGGATTGTTAATACTGATGTTCAGGCTATGAGAATGTCGCCTGTCAGTTCTGAGAACCGGTTGCCAATTGGTCAAGAGCTTACATGAGGTCTTGGTGCTGGTGGTGACCCGGAGATTGGTATGAATGTTGCTAAAGAAAGTAAAGAGTCGATACAAGAGGCGGTTTATGGAGCTGATATGGTTTTTGTTACTGTATGTTCAACCACTTTCCTTCAATCATGGCTGTTCTACATTACAGTTTTATATTTTGTGCATTGCATACTCCTGAACATTACCATGTGTAGACATGATTTATATGCTTTATTACTGAAGTAATTTTTTTCTCATTCATTTAGAATAGAGTAATACATGATTGGTAGGAAAGGTAATCTATTGTGTAGTGTGAGGAGAAATATGCGTGAATATTCCACAAAGGGGTTATCTATTTGGCTCATTGTGAAGCTGTGCTCTTTTCTGCATGCTTTTGGTATAGTAGTATTCAAGTGTTTGATCTGAATTATCATACCTTTATACTTTATCATGCATTGTTTATCTGTCTACTCATGTCAATCATTTTTTTTTTGTTGCATTTCTTCAAAATGTTAGAATTCAAGATTATTCTGAACTATAAATAGTAAGTTTTTGTACGTTTTTTTAGAAGCAATCATATTAATATAATTCACACTAATCTCTTATTTAATAACTGTTGATTCACAAATATTTATTTATTGCAATAATGATTCACACTAATCTCTTATTTAGGGCGAATGGAAGAAAGCAGCGCATAAGAGAAAATAAAAGAACAACTCCACCACCATGCTATGTTGGTTCCAAGAATGACCGGGAAGTGAAGGGCATTGCAGTGGATTATTTCTATTTGAAAGATATCTACAAGCATTGTGAAAATGAAGTTTGCAGTAGGCAAATACGTTTAATGATAGAATATCAATAAATTTTGTATATATCAAGTGGATTACCAATGTTTTAAAACCATATAAATATAGTGTATAATTATGCGAACGGAGAGTGACATCTTAAAGCTTGGTTACTCGGTACGAAGTATTTTGATATGTGTAACATTAAAAAATCTACTATATGTTTATTTTAAAAAATCAAAGATGTTTAGTGGTACATGTTTATTTGGAGATACAATAACTCATGCGGCGCACGGTCGACAATCTAGTCTCTTTAATATCTGTGTAATGGTAAATTAAGGACTAGAATAAAACAAAATTTTAGAACCTAAACATAAAAATCGTGAATGCTATGGAGACCAAAAAAAAATTCAGTCCTCAACTTAACCCATATGCGAAAACAAAAATTACAATAGTTTTAAAGCAATAACAAAGGAAATAAAAATTAGCAATAGTTATTTGGAAAAGTTGGGCTTGACGAGTTTCAAGAAGTCAATTTTATCCACAATTAAATGTTTATTAAATAGACTAATAATGACTTTTTCATCGTAAATAGATTAGTTATTTGCAGTAATGCTAAATCTCTCGAGGGAGAAATTTATTATCCATTGTGATCCTACCCGACTCCAAGAATGAATCTCTGTAGTTGCACACGGATGATACCCGGTTCGTAAAAAAAAAAGTTATTTGTTAAATTCTCATTATCCATTTATTTTATTTTTGAGCATAGTCTTTGCAATTTATATTATTGAAAAAGATTTCACGATGGTTGTTGTAGAGACTAAAAATGTCAAACCAAGGCTTAACCTTTGATTTACCGACAAACCAAAACCAAAACCAAGAGAGAGAGATGTGACATTATGCAACACTTGATCAACATCAGCAAAAAAGTTCAAGTGCATTTCAAAACATTTCCTCATCCCAACACACTAAGGTGTTTCAGATTTGGCAAACTGAAGATAACATGTAACTGGCTTCTAAAAATTTGGTGCGCTCAACAATAACTTGTTTTTCTTCATTCATCTGGATTTAGAATCCGGAGACACGGAAGTTGCCATTAAGAAGGGTGGCAATCCATTTGACAACATAATAGATGCAAAAGGACCTTACAAGAAACTAAACTTCAACGGCAAATGGATCATGAAAATGTAATTTGATAAACCTTTTACTTTTAAGACATTCTTACGTAAATATGGTGTGAATAATTTCTTCATGCTTTAACGGATCAACTTTTGCCAAAACAAGCTTTTAACTTCTTTTTTTTATTTTAAGAATGGCCTTGTGCCAATTTCCTAAATTGCAAAAAGTGCATTACTCTAAATTTTGAGAAGAAGATTCCTCTTCTCTAAAATAAAGGGTACTAACCATACTATAGGGACCATAGACTACACCTCTCTTAGAAAATTCGTCTTGCATCGGCAAGTGAGAAACCAACAATTTCCACCCAAAAACATGCATTTTAGATGGAACTGATGTGTCCCAAAAAGCTGTCAAAGCTTTCTTTAGAGATGTCTCTAAACCAACCTGTTGAGAACAAGCCAAAAGAGCAAGATAGAAAGAATGAACAAAAAAACATGAAGCCTATCATGCATCCAAAACTACTTATCACACCTTTGCAAATCTGGAACAACTCCTTCAAGTAAAAGAGATAATTCTGCCAAGTGATTTCTCCCTTACAAACACAACTTAGGCAAACAACAATGTCATGACAACTTTGAATTCCTCCAAACTCTTCTCCCATAAACTCCCACCCTCCTTAGATTTGCAAATATTACTCCAACTCTCCCAACAAACCTTTTTATTATCAGAGTTCCACCCCATAAAAACTAAAATTAAGCAATCTTGAGCTGAGTTTTTTAACTCATCACATGGCTTCATATGCTCAACTAGTCATGAGTTACATCACTCATCATTGATCCCAATAGCAAATTGTTGCTGCAAGGAGTCATAATAACAGTGTTGTCAACTAACGACTATAGTGGCGCTGCAGCGTAGCGAAATTTGAGCAAACTGTTATTGTTCCACAATACAATATTTAGAACAAAGTGTTTCCAAATAGCGTTGTAGCATAGCGGAATTTTAATAAACCTCTATTTCCCCAATCCGTGATTGACACATAGGATTCCTAATAATTACCTGTACAATACATTTTGGCCAGATTGATGTGTCTGCGGAGCAGAGGTAGCAACAAATTAACATTATCAAATGTTGGGCCAAACTAAACTGTTGGGGAAACATCTTTTTAGTACTATGATAAATTATGCTTATCTAATTAAACTGAGCCTTCTTGCGGTATGTGTTGATAGGTGCTCAAAAGTGATATATTTCATGTGTTATTTTAGGCATTTTAGTGACTTGTTTTGCAAGATTATCCATGGAAAAGCTCCAATTTTATGCAAATATGTCATTTATGCTTTATGTGCCTTACTCTACCCTTTATGTGCAGGAAAATACAAGCAAGGACCAAGAAATCAACCAAAGTTGCAAGATAATCTCGCTTAAGCGAGATTCATCTCGCTTAAGCAAGAAAACTGTCGAGAGCAACTGCCAATCTCGCTTCTAGCTCGCTTCCATCTTGCTTAAGCGAGATTCAGCAAATTCAGGATAAGGTGCTTTGTGGCAGTCATCCAGTGGCCAGCGTGGGACATATTTAATCTCGCTTAAGCGAGATTGACAGATTCAGCCAAATAAATAGCTTTTCTCTCATTTTTCAGAAATTCTTCTTCATTCTTTTTTATATTTTTTCGATTTTTAGAGAGAGAGATGGCATTTCTAGAGAGAGAAACATGAAGCAAGAGTGTTAGAAGTGGATTCTTTCCAAGATTTGTTGAGACATCATGAATCTTGTCATGAATCTTCATCTTTTCTTCCATTTTTGCAAGGCTATTATGAAAGTAAGTAGCTAAATATATCCTTTGGGGGTAGAGATATTTGATCAAGTTAATATGTACTCTTTTTGATACTTAAATATATGATTCTAGCAATATTTTACTTGATGTTGATTTTATTCTTGTGTTTAATGTTGTATCTTTGATTTGAAATGATGTTGAAAGATGTTTTTGAATCTAGGGTTAGAATAATAATCTAGCAAAACTTTAATTCTAGACATGGAATTTAGGTTTTGATAATCACTTTGAATATTGGAACTCAAAGCTTTTGTATTGTTTAATAGTTTGGGAAATCGACAATACAACGATGCAATCGACTATTGGATTGTCTAATAGTTTGGGAAATCGACATTTAAATGATCCATTAGAAATCACGACATCATTTGGACACGGATGATGTTGTTGAGCGATATGTGATAATATCGAGTAAAGCTAGAATCCATTTAGGTAATCATAAGAGTGCATTATTTAATGCTTGGTCAACGACTCTAACCCCAGGCGTGAATTGCCTGATCTCGTCTCAATTTTATTGCTATATTCCAATTGAGATTAGTTTTTAATCAATCAATTATTTGAACTATAAGTTTAGAACGATAACGATTGTTGAAGGGCTTGAATATCGCGTTAATCCCTGTGGAGACGATACACAAAAATATTTACCTTTGATACTACACCATGTGTATAACTCAGAAATTAGCATATTCATAGAATAAAGTTTTTTTTGGTTACAAAATGGTTTTCTTCATCATTGGCTCTTCCTTCTTTTAAACAAAATTTTTCATGGAAAAATAAAAGGACAACCAAATCCTTAATATTGATACCTTTATTTGATTTTATAGATATGTAGGTAATCTCAATTGGTTTTGCAACTTTTGCAACAGAACCACTAGCTTTTGTCAATACCCGCGTCGGGTGTGAAAAGAATAGTGCTGCCCTACCCTTTACCTAAATGTATTACATTGAGAATACCAAAATTATGAAGACAAAAAGTGGAAACAACAATTTTGGAACCATTTTTGCTAAGGTATCTAGAGATGTTTTTTTTTAAGGAGCTTCTAATTGAGATGAAAGAAAGTGATTATGATATTAAGATAAGAAAGGAACAACAGTAATAAAATAACAATGAACAAAAGCTATATAGACCATGTATACAGAGTAAAAACAATTTAATAAACCAGTGCACAGGGTTCCTTCATTCAAACGATGATGCAAGAACTGATCATATTGATACTTGTATGAAGATATGAGTAAAATATCTTAACACATCTTCATATATGATTCACAGTTCACACCTTGGTTCTGTTTCTCCAATATTCACTCAAATGTTTAAATCATCTTTAAAAACAAATATAATTAACTTTTCAATTATGAGCAAAATAATGTGAAAGGTAACTTGCCTTACTAGACAAGGAAATTACAGTTAAATTGAACTATAATTGTTAGCACCAAAGACTCTTAGAAACGGTAAACTTGCCAGACTTAATGGGAGAGAGATACAACAACAACAACCAAGCCTTATCCCACTAAGTGGGGTCGGCTACATGGATCAAATGACGCCATAGTGTTCTATCATAAACCAAATTTGGATCCAACTCATTGACCTCTAAATCCTTTCTAA
>Ga0228710_1003594_pt1 | contig 24600 bp, 16 predicted proteins | sample MedpolnodulmetaG_FD_177995 | JGI IMG/M metagenome (GOLD analysis project Ga0228710, IMG submission 177995) | Root nodule microbial communities from Medicago polymorpha collected in Santa Monica, California, United States - pink nodules | ecosystem: Host-associated > Plants > Roots > Nodule...
GGGGGAGATTTTAAAAATATTTCACTTTATAATATGCTCTGCTGTGAAATTGAGACTTATGTTTTCAAAATAAAAACTTACTTATATAGTTTCATCTAGTCTTAACATTTTCTTGTTATGTAACAAGTGTACAATACTTTATCTGTTGCTCCTGTATTTGCACTATGGACAGAAGCTTGTTGCCCCAAATCCCAATATAGATATGAACTTGGACTGCTTTTAATTTTACATTATTGAAGCATAATTCAAATTAGACTTAGTATCCTGACTTGTTAGTTTTAGTTATTTTATTTTTTTAATAAAAAAATATTTTTTAAATAATTAAAAATAAAATTATTTTTTTAATTACAAAAAAAATTTAAATAATAATAAAATAAAAAATATACACGTGGCGTCCACTTGCGCATTGACCGAGTCAAAATTGGCCTAGGGGGCCAAAACTGCCACATGGACAAAACTTAAGGGGCAGTTTTGTAGCTTTTTTTTCTTACAGGGCCAAAATCGCAACTTCTTAAAACTTAGAGGGCTAAAACTGCTATTAAGCTTAAAATAAATACAGAAATTCCTCGCATCTTCATCTTCTACCTTTCAACCACCTCCATTAAAGAACTCATCTCATTTTCTTTAACTCAAATTTTTTTCAACATATGAAACTAGTTTGTTCAAAACACAATTTCTTCTTTCCCTTATCATTATCCAAAATATACATCATCTTCCTCCCTCCCAATTACTACCATCAATTTTTCTTCACCTCACTCGTGTTATTATCTTCTTTATTATAGTCATATAAATAGCAACACCCCCACCATCATTCTCTTAATCGAAACATCAATACCCCACCAAAAACTTCTCATATCATAACCACAACCCTTCACTTCAAACACCAACATCCCTATCACCATTCTTTATTTTCTTCAATTGCATCCTCGCAGCCAACCTATAATATAAAGAAACAAAATCCCAGATCGGGCAAGGGAGGCAGAGACAAATTTGGAGTGTGAGAGGCAGTGTGAAGGATGAAAGGGAGATGGAGAGTTCAGAGAGATGGTGCAAAGGAGAGGGAGAAAGAGAGTTCAAATCTGGAATTGTAAGGAAATATATAGGATTTAAGTTTTGTTGTGAATTAGTTAACTCGGTTAAGTCATGAGCGAGTCATGCCAAGTTGAGTTTAACCAATTGATTCATATGGAAATTGATTTTCCTTTTACCTAATTGAATGGTGTATAAAGAAATATATTGCGTGTAGATTACTGATGATTTTTTTCCTTTTACTTAATTGATTCTCAAGTTTATCTTTTCTTTCGTTAAAGTTCACTTTTATTGTTGTTGTTGTTGTTGTTGTTGACGTTCCATGAAAATTTGAATTGTGAGTTCTTTTGTTGTTGTTGTTAATAATAATGAAAATCTGGATTATGATTTCATACGGTAGAAGAACCCATTAAAGAAAACAATTGGAGCACACTTTATTTTTTTGGGTTTGATAAAATTTTGGAAAGATGATTTTTTGGTGTTTTGATTTGTTATTGAATTTCAGAAAAGACGAACATGGTGATTTTTCTGGTTCTATGTTTTGATAAATTTCTAGGTCATGCATGAACTATGAATGAAGAAATGACGAACATGTTGATTTTTTATTTGTTTTTGAATTGTTTATTATTATTTAATTTAATTTTTTTATTTGCAAAAATAGATATTTAGAGTTAATTAATTCAAAAAATAATGAAAATGTCCCTGTCAGTGTGACACATAGGCAGATTATATTGCCATAAGCTAAACGAAGAATATGAAATTACAAGGATATAATCAAAATGTTTTTTTAATAAGGACGAAAATCGAAATTTCTTCATATTACAAGAGCCAAAAGGGGTATTAACCCTAGAAACAAAGACATGTCACTTGATTGATAAATTTGCTCATTTAGTTTGACAGATTTGATCTCTACAATAACTATAGAGAAAACCTTTTCAACGGTAAAAGTTCACAAGACAAGATCAAACGAAATGAATGATGAGGTGTTGCAAATATTAACTGTTTACCTTAAAAAAATACATTACAAGTCTATTTAGTACATTAAAAAAAATAGATTTATTCCTTTTTAGTTTTTACTTCTTTCTCTCTGCTTTCACTTCCTTTTCTTGTTCTAACAAGTGCGTGTTGTACATCCACTCCACCCCTATTGATGTAGTAGATCTCACGACCACTGGCGTGGAGTCACCTCTCTTCTCTTCAACCCACATTATCTCTCTCTCCCTCTCTCCCTCCCTCACTGTATGTGTGTCAATATTCCTCCGTTGAGGATGACTCACTATTCCAACGACGACCACTCACCACTCTTTCTATCAATGACAAATCATTATGTTCTCGCTCTGTGGGGAGGACGACAATGGTAATGACTGAGGGGAGGAGATGAGTGGTGATGGTGATGAAGAGAATTGTGAAAGAGATAAAATCAGCTGAGTATATAATATTTGTATAAGAAATGCTAAAAATGTTCTTAACACATTGAGTTATACTCCAATTTAGGAAATTCAGATTTTAAGATTTCTTTATTTTGTCAAAAATATTCAACCAAGAATGGGTCCCTCATGACCCCATGGAAACAAACAGTGACCCGTTCTGGTCAGCCAACTACAACGCACCTCAATTGTTAAGTCAGAGATGAGGTGCCCCCTCTCTATCTATAATTTAAATTATTTTGATCATGACGCGTCATTGTTGGTTTATGGAAGGCAAGGCAAGGACGGTGCATTTTCCTAATATTTTATCCTTTCTCACCAGCTATATATAATATCATCCCTATCCCCTCCACCCATTTCCAATTATATTATACACTGTAACCCCACCCAACCCATTTTAATTCTTCCTTCATTTTTCTAACATAATAATAAATTAAAGGGTAATAACCTCTACTTTTTTCTTCATCTTCTTCAAAAGTAACTACAAACCATTCTTTTGTACACAAACCGCCATGGGAACTCAAGTTTTATACCCTCAAGACTATTTCATCACACGTACTCCTGCTCCTGCTCCCGCTCCCGCTCCCGCTCCCTTTTCTCACCGGAGCAACCACTACGGCTACAACAACCGTGCCGTCACTTCAAGGTATCACCGGAAACCGGTTACCCGACCAGAACCGAAGAAACCGGAATCTGCTTCGGTCTTGAAGAGATCGAGCGTTGATGATTCAGTTACTGGGAAGAGCAGCGGTTCAGCTGTGGAGAAGGTCACGATTCTCCGCAGGGGTAAGTCGTTGGATTCGGTGAAGATCGACACATACGCTGGATCTGCTGCGTTTGGCGTGTCTCCGTCGCCTAGCGCGCTTCCGTTGCCATCTTTTCTGATGAAGAAGCAGTTGGCTGTGACGGTTGATGACTCTGCGACGCGAGATCTAAGGCGTCTGCTCCGTCTCGATTGATGGGGTTCGGGTCGAACCCGAGAAAATAACCATATGTTGACCCACTTCCACTTGTATCGGTTACCGTCCCTACGCTTCTGGTTTCAAGTTCTGACCCGATTGTGAATTTTTGAAACGAAAGGGTAGATCTGAAATTGGGGGTGATAGGATACAAGCCATGTGTATCTAGCATCTTGTGCAGCTTTGCAAAGGTTAATGTTAATGTAAAATTAGGGATGTAATATCAGTTTAAGGTTAATTTAAAAAAGAGTTTAATTGTGATACATTTTTAGTTTTTTTTTTTTTTTTTTGCATTGTTAACACATCATAACCAATCAAACCAATCTAAAACGAGATTGACTCGATCGACGATAGGATTTTTATCGATAGGTTGTGAAGGAATTGTTGCAGTACATTTAGCAAAAACATAATTTTACCATATTTGTCAAATGAGGTATCATTCCCCACTTTTTCAACTATACCAACGATGTCGTGGTACAAAATTATCAAACTAATGATAGTCCTAAAGTGGGAACTGCAACGAGTTTCACCCGCTCGAGCAATAAAAATAAATGATTCTTAATTCAATCCACTACCGGTCTCTATTTGGTTCTCCTAAATTAGGATAGAAAAATGAATTGCTTGTTTGTCCCAAAGTAACTTAGTGAGAAAAAGAAAAAAAACTAATTCCTGGACCGTTTTCAACACTTCACAATCAACAAACTTTAATAATCTCATTGGTTGAGTTGGGTAGAATTTCAGGTTGTGGCTCACTTGGATGTTGAGTTTTCTATGCTTCTCGAATGAAAATGAAAATGAAACTAAAATACATGCTTTCTCAGGTTGTGGCACCATGAAGCTGAAGTACATGCTCTGATTGTATGACAGAGAAGCATCGTCATGATTATATTCCTAAGAAAGCATTATAGAGGGGCATTATGAAACTAGAACTAATACAGTTAAGCATTTATGGACCAATCAAAGCCAAAATCAAATGATAAAAACATGTATTCACCGGTGAGGGACTTAACAGAACCCTCACCCTAGAATCCACCTGATTATAATAGGCAAACATGGACTTACTTTTTACATGAAAAGTCTAGTGCATTTGATGTCTTAAAAATATTTAAGGCATTGGTAGAAAAGAAATCTGGTTGTTAAATTCAACATCTTATAATAGATAGGGATGGAGAATTTTCTTCTGCTACCTTCAATAACTTTTGTAGCACTCATTGTATCAAAAGCAATTGACAACTGCATATACTCCATAACCAAATGGAGTTTCACACACAAATAACATGACTATAATGAATATGCTGATGGGTCGAAGGTGTATCCTCCAACAGAAGACATTTACGCAATGAGATAAGTTTTTCACGTTAACATTTGAGATGTCGTATTTATATTTTTTACTCCTTTTATTATTGTTAACGTTAGTCTTGGCGGTGTTGGATAATTTTGTTGTTTAGATTACACAAAAAGAGATAATTTAAGGCTTTAAAATATTTTGTTATGCACTTTGTTCCCAGCAATTTTTGTACGAGAAGAGTGTTTATAATCACAAAAAATCAAAAGCTCTAAGTCATAAATGTTATTACAGCAATCACAAAATTAATATAAAATAAAAAACATACAAGAATTCATACTGAAATCAATCTGTTTCCGATTAGTTTGCGATTGTGCTTTACAAAGAATTACTGATACACACCTAACACAAAATGAATCTTCCACGACTTTATGGTGCATCCGCTCCCTGTTAAATTAAAAGAGAATTCTCTCTTTTAATCTAATCGAGATGACTGCACCATAAAGCTGCGGTTGGAGATCGCACATCGAGTTCCATTTCGAAAACATGATTCTCCACTAGAGAGGCCTACTGTGTACTACTAAACATTATGGATTGGATTTTGGGGAGATTCAGTGGTATCATTGGAAATTCTAGAGGCATCATGAGAATCATCCGTACTAACAGGATATCCAATTCCATGTCTATGTTGTGGAAACATCACAAACATCCAACCAACAAACACACCAATAGTTGGAGGCAACACCTGCAGAAGTTGCTTCTGTGTTGACTCAAAAGAAGGATAAAAACAATGCACAGTGTTTGTATCAAGAAGTCCAAGCAATGCAAATATAAGCAAAGACAAAGCAGCATGCACAAAGTCACTACCCTTAAGCCTATACTTTGTTAAATCAACGGAAGTTGAAGCTGGTGGTGAAGGCCATAATCCCTTGGTTGTTACGATTCCGTAGTGTCTCTTTTTATCGGTTCCTGTATAACTATCTGTGAAGGTTGAAAAGAAACAATTGAAACCACATATTACAAGTAGAATTGAGCTAAGGTACTTGTTGCTTGTTTTGCATCGACCACTATTTGTGACAACAGGGTTTAAGAACTGGAACAAGAAAACTGTCCCTGTTGGGAGTAGTTTTATGAGGCTTCCAATTCCACCAGTACCTCTCTTTTTTATGGTACTTGTTGCAGGTGTTGTTGTTTCTGTGTTTAAGGTTGAATGTGAAGCAATTGTTTCATTTCCGTTTTTTTGATCCATCTTAGTACTAAAAATGAGACTTTGCATGTAAAGTTTTCTTTTGTTTTGCTTGTTTGTTTTTTTCTCTTCTTCTCTTTATCACTGTGTTATGTGATCGTTGATTGATTTTATAGAAGAGGAAATAGTGATTAGGAAAAGGTCTTAGTCGTAAATGACTCCTAATCTTGGACTTGGCTTAGTGGCTTTATTAGCTTTAATTATGTTAAAATGGTTTAAGGCTGCTGGTTAATGGAGACTTTAGAAATATCCCAACGTAACTTAATAAATAAATTTTCAAAAGTTAACTTTTGAATATTTATTTTTTATTACACGCTTTTGGCCATTTCCACGAATGTAGTACTATGGTCCATTCTTCCATGCATGTTGAACAAGTCCAAATGATTACTTACCAAGTAATTCGCTACTATCGTAAATGATAAAAGTCCAACTAGAAGAAAAACTTAATAAATACAGAGGAGATGTGTGGGCTATATGCATAATGAGTTGGTTGCCTCCGCCACTATCGTACAAGTTAGAATGTCATGTGTCACTCTTCTTAAGTTCAAATTTCCCCCATGTATGGAAACATGAAGTTTAATTTGTTGTCATGTATATTTGTCATTAAGTCATCCTCCATATATGCCAAAAATTTGGTCGACTGTCACTTCTTATTCGGTTATAGTATATATTAAAAAAAATAAATACAATTTGGTATATTTATGTTTAAAATATGTGTAATAAATATTTATTATTAATCCACATGTCTTAGTTCAATTGACAAGAATGTCCAACATTGTTAAATTGGACGTCAAGATTGGGGTTTGAACTTGGCACATTCACTTGTATGTGTCAGAGTTTATAATGACATTGTCAATTCATCTATCTAAAAATAATGTTTATCGTATTAATATTGCATATCTTGAGGCATGAATATTCCAGTCACTTTCATTTTATCGTATTATTTGTAGGCATTTTTTCGTTGTATGCTATTAACTTATAAATGTTATGAGTCTGTTCACAGATCTTTCATTACAATTGTAGTAATCTTAAATTATATATTCTATTAATTTGAATGAACAGATGAATATCATTTTGTTTTTGTAACAAAAATAAAAATTTATCAACTTACATTTTTTTCTCTGTTATATATTATGAATGAATAAGACATGAAAGTTGACAAAATTTTGGCTTGTAATACGGAGGACTTTTCAACAAATTAAATTAAATATATATAATAAATTAAAATTTGTCACCATTTATATATATATTTACCAAATACCATATATGGTCTTTTAACTTAGATGTTTATAATAAGTCAGTGATCTATCATTAAAAAGAAAATAAGTTAGTGATTTAATTTTTTATAAATTGGTCCTTTAAGTCAGAAAATATATGCATCATTGTCCTATTTTCATCAAACTCAATTAAAAAATATTTGTGTGAATGTTTAATGTTAAGTTGGTATATCCAAATTCACTATTCTCAAAACTAGCGTTCATTAGTGTATTATTCGGTATTGATTTGAAACAAAATTGATTAATTACTTGATTTATAATATTTTTATGAAATATTAAGAAAATATAATCAAGTGCATGAAATTACGATAATTATTTTGGACTTATTCAAAATGCATGGCATGATACATTAGTTTAAAACTGCAAATGGCCAAATTGGTGTAACAAGAAACAATTTTTAAAGCTTGTGGAAAATTTTCAAAAGTCGCCATTACCTAGCAGCCTCAAATCATTCTAATTTTATTAGACTTAATGTCATTATTAAGCCAAGTCCCTCCTTAATTATTTACTCTTCTATAAATTCAATCAACAAGCACATAATAGATCAATAAAGAGAAGGAAAAAACAAACAAAGCAAAACAAAAGAAAACTTTATTAAGATGATGGAACAAAAAAGTGAAAATGAAACAATTGCTTCACATTCAACCTTAAACACAGAAACAACAACACCTTCAACAAATACCATACAAAAAAGTGGTACTGGTGGAATTGGAAGCCTCATAAAACTACTTCCAACAGGGACAGTTTTCTTATTCCAATTCCTAAGCCCCGTTGTTACAAACAGTGGTCAATGCAAAACAAGCAACAAATACTTAACCTCAATTTTGCTTGTAATATGTGGTTTCAATTGTTTTTTTTCAACCTTTACAGATAGTTATACAGGAACTGATAAAAAAAGACACTATGGAATTGTCACAACCAAAGGATTATGGCCTTCTCCAGCATCATCGAATTCAATTGATTTAACAAAATACAGGCTTAAGGGTAGTGACTTTGTGCATGCTGCTTTGTCTTTGCTTATTTTTGCATTGCTTGGATTTCTTGATACAAACACTGTGCTTTGTTTTTATCCTTCTTTTGAGTCAAAACAGAAGCAACTTCTGCAGGTGTTGCCTCCAACTATTTTTGTATTTGTTGGTTGGATCAGGATGTTTGTGATGTTTCCACAACATAGACATGGAATTGGATATCCTGTTAGTACGGATGATTCTCATGATACCTCTAGAATATCCATTGATACCACTGAATCTCCACAAAATCCAATCCATAATGTTTAGTCCACATATAACACACAATAGGCCTCTTTTCGTTTCCCATGTAGGACTTTTGATTTGTGTTACTCACTTGGCGCAACTGATTCGAACTCCGACCTTTACAATGTCTTATCATTTAAGTTATCCTCACGAGGACTCATAATGATAGATTTTTATTGGTAAAAACACAATTACGTAGACTGTGTTAGTGTGAAAAATTATTGTGTAATGTGTCAAGACGGTACACAATCACACCACCAATAAAAAACATTGATTTCAATATGAATTCATGTGTTTTTTATTTTACTTTTTATGATTGCTTTAATAAGATTTTTAGCTTTCTATTTATTGTGTGATTGTAGGGTGAACTTCCAAAAGTGTTGCCAACAAATGCTCATGTAATGTGTAAAAACAAAAACAAATATTCATGTAAATGGTGACGTTAATCTTCAAAAAGTCTCAATTTGAACATTAGTTAGTTTATATGGGTGAGTTTTAAAATATGTATATATTATGATGACAACTGACAACTACATTACACATTAGTAACAACATGTTGATTTTGCACCAATCAAAACTATTCATTTATTTTTTTCCGGTAAATAATAGAAGATAAATAAATGTTTTTGATTAGTGAACTTAGCATGGAAATAGTTACCAACCTTTTATGGATTGGTAGATAAGAATTTGCCATATATTATATCAATATCAAAAAGTTGCTCAATTTGATCCCTTAAATTTTTTTTCTCAATTTGGAGTTTTGAAAGTAAAAACTTGGACAAAAGTCTACGAAACAAAGTCTCAATTTGGAGTTTTAAAAATATATGCATAGTATGTATATCCTTATTTATTAATTTTGTTAAGCCTGCAGCAACTTAACCTAATTTTTTCTCTTCACTAATTCCTTATTAGGTTTGCAACAACTCTATCCTAAAATTTTGGCTCTAAATTTGCATCATATATATTTTGCATTTCTCTCTCTAATAACCGTGAATATTTTTCAAAGCAAAAATTTAATAGATATCTTAATCTTTATCCTTAGTATTTATTAATTTTATTAGGTCTGCAGCAACTTAACCTATTGTTTCTGTAGATTTTTTATTTTTTTTACAAGTTGTTGTACACTTATTTAATACGTTTACAAATAGAATACCCTAATTTTCATGTAAACTCGGCTACCCTAAATAATTTGTTAGAAACCATGAACTGCATTAATTTTTGATGTTTAACTATAAAAGTAATAAAAAAATTGACCTGTACAACAATATAATTTTGTATTCTTTTTATCTTTTTTCTTTAATTTTTTTATTATCATTTGATTGTAATATTGTATCTCTAATAATCTAATTTGCGTTTATTGATCGAGCCATGATCTTACGGGTTACAGATTATTTATTGGTCTCTATTATAGTCGAGAAGACCCATGCGTCACACGGGTCAAAAGTCTAGTTAATATTTAAAAATTAACCATGACAACCAGTTTTCCTTTCCTTCTTCGTCATTTTATTTTTCGCAAATTAAAATTAAATCACATCCATATTATCATTTATAGCTACATATTAGTGTTCACATCCAAATTGATAAAATAAACGAATTTTGATAAAATAAACGAATTTTATTGAATATTTTTTATATTTAAATCATTTCAAGAAAATCTCATGATTTTAATTAGATTATATTTTGAAAAAAAAGGATATTCGTTAATTTAATAAACAATTTTAATTAGAAAATCTCACAATTTCAGGAAACGACGTTTATTAATTTAAATTTGCTAAAAATAAAATGGATGAATCTAAACAAGCTTACAACATCTATATTAATAACATAAAATAACAAAGTATACAATCCTATAAATATGACTATATTCAAGTCTCCGAAGTACCTATGCATCTGAATCTGCAATGTCGACGACATCAAAGTCATTGATTAAATATGCACTGCATTGAAACTGATATGATAATCTGAACCGAACAAATACCACAACAAGACGAGAAAGACAAACAACACTGTATAAAAACGACGAATAAAACAATGTCGCACTAAGATGAAGAAATCATAAAATAAAAAACTAGATATATGTGAAATATTAGTTGCATTCAAAGTAGGGGAAACTGATTTTCATTCAACCAACGACAACACTCTTGAAAAATATCAAGACTATATGTATTCAAAAATTGATTATAATATCCAGGACTATATGTATCCCAAAATTGAGGCATTCCAATACTCTTAAATCACATTGTTGCGAATTCGATCAAAAAAATCACACCAATAACAAACTTGATGTGTGGAGCAAGTGATAATCAAGCAACCAAAACAAAGTGTATGGAACAATTATAAACACAAGACAAAAGTAGAAAAACAGCGAGAGAAAAAGAAGAGAGAACACAAAAGAATATGTTTACCCAGTTCGGTCCAAATTGACCTAGTATGGGGGAGAAAGCAGCCCTCTGTTTCACTATAATGATGAGTAACTTTACAAAAGAGATATCAATGGGTTACAAGAATAAGTCTCCCGCCTAATTCTACCCAAAGTCCCAATCTCTTCCCGTAACCAAGAGACTCAATCCTAATAGTGTTTCCCAAGATGAATCAACCCTCAAACCCTAGTGTTTGTTGCAAAAGAGACAAACTCTATACAAACCCTAGTTTTGTTGTTGTCTTTCTAAACCCTTGTTTCAGCCCCCTCTATCTCAAGGTTTACTCTGATACAAAGTCTATATTTATAGTAAAAGTATCCCTCATAAATTGGAACAAAATCTCAGCCCAAAAATACGTTTCTGTTATATTTTCTCCTGGAAAATTCGGGCCCCGAATTCCTCCATTCGGCCACCGATTTTTGCCGAACCAACAGACAAAAAAAACATCACTCAAATTCAGGCCCTAGACAGCACCATTCGGGCCCTAATTTTGATAGATTCAGCAAACTTCAATTTTTCCAATTTTAGTCACTTTCACATCAAATGTTAATACTAAATTAATCCTAAGGTTATAATGCATCCTATAACTTTAAGATAGTAACTAGAGGAGTTTAGTCTCTTGAAATAGTTATTTTTGCCTTTAAAAAGAGTTGATTCTCATTGTTTAGTCTGTTTACATAATTTCGTATTTGATATTATTTTCAGGAGGACCCAACAACTTGGAAGTGGGTAAAACACTTGCAGGAGAGAGTTAGAAAGAACCAGGAACCTTTAGTGGCAGGTGGAGGAGAAAACAATGATATTGTGGAGTCGTCAACATCAGGACAATGATATGTCGTATTGCATTTATTGGGCTTGCTACACTAGTACTTTATAGACCACTTATCTTTCTACTTGAAAACTTGAGACAAGTCAATAATTGCCTATATTATCATATATTAAGCTATAATGATTACTTTTAATTTAAATATATTGATTGGTTGTGATAATAAATGTGTGTGAATAATCAATTATGTAGTTCTTTTCATCCTTTTAATGAATGTTCAAGTTGATGGTAATATAATAAAACCGTTTTGTTCAAGTGTGAATGGTTAGTCTTACATCTATTTTGAATGAGATAAATGATAGATATATAAAAGACATAACTTATATATTGAATATCTTAAGGTCTTAAACGACGATGTGGTGTTTCTGTCGCTTCTAGTCTCCGCTCTCTCGGAACTCTAACAAAAATAAATGGTAGTTTTTTACAATTTGATATAATTTATGTGTCATCTCTTAGCAAATGTTATTGGATAGACTTTCCACTAGAATTAATCTTTTTCTTATGAAGGTAATTGTTATATCTTCAGTCGCATCATGGGCTCTCTATGGGACACATGTGGAATCAACTTTCCACTTGTTTTTCTTTCTGAAAATGGTTCCTTCGAAGAAAAAAATCATACATCATGTACCTATTATGAGTGGAAATTGGCCTTGATTTTATATTGGAGCTAATAGAGTAGGGCGATGGGGGGTAAGTCCAGGTATGACTATCCCTGGAAACAAGGACGACGTTTTTGCCAACCCCACCTGGGAGTGTTCATTTTTCTTATTTTGAAAGTTTTCAAATGTTCTTTTCAGTTAGGTTGCTTATCGGAGGTGGTGCTTTCGAGAGGCCGAAGGCCGTTTTGCCGTCTGGAGCTAGGACTTCACCTTCTTGTTGGGATTATTATTTTTGTGATGTTTTCCTTTTTATTTGAGTACAACTTGTACTCTCCTTTGTTGTTTTGTATCCATAGATTTCTTTGGCGACTCTTATATTGTATCTCTTCTTTGTTTTTTTTATATATATAATTTTCTATTAAAAAAATACTTCACATGTTTTGTTCTTTGTGGGCTTATCTCCGCAGTTTGGTATGCAATTTATGCATGGCTAGGGATGGTGTTTGTTACATTGAATAATCTTTCTTTAATTTTCTCGATGCTTATTGGAACAGGTGGATGACGTTGAATCAAGGATATCGTTCATTTTATATCTTGTGTTGTGGGCAATTTGAAAACTCTAAAATGACTGCATCTTCCTCTATAAGGCTCCAGATAGTGTGGAGATGGTGAAATATATTTAGATGTAAATTTGTAAGTGATTTTGGACCAATCCAAGTCTCATCAAATGCCAATGCCAATGCCTCTATTGTGAATGAAGTGTGTATCATGGTGTGCATTTCCAAAGGAAACAAATTAAATGCTTATTCGTTACAAATTATTTTTGAAAATAAATTAATCTATTTTAGATCTTTTGTTATAAAAGAAGTCAAATAATATGAAGAAAAAATCTAAGAAATGCTTGTGAAGGACCTGTCTGGTCCCTTGGAGGCATTTAGGAGGGTTATATGGAGTGAGAGGATTAGGCGTGGTTTGACTTTGATCTAGAGCTCGGTTGAGAAGGATCGTAATGATCTTATCTTTTCATGTAAGAATATAGATGTTGATCGCTTGGCGGACAAGATTCAATTCTCCTCATGGCAGTGGTTCTTTGGGAGGCATCCTGGGCATTCTTGTTCCCACTATGAGTGTGTGGTGGAATCAATCCTCAGCTGGTCTCAATAGAGTTCTATGTGGACTGCAGGTTTAGGTGGTCCTTATGTGTGGCATGACAAGGTTATGGCTTCTGTGGTGGAGTTCCATGCTTCTTTCACTTGGTTGATTTTGGACCAGGTTGGCTGTTTTTGTTGTTTCTTGGAGGTGCCTACGTGGCTTCTTCAGGAAGTGTGATGATTTTGTTTCCTTGTGTTTGGTTAGTTATCTGTTTTTTCAAAGCCACTCCATCTCTCTCTCTGTTTATGTTGGGTTTCTGCTTCTTTGAGTACCCTTGATACACTCGGATCTCTTGTGTCTCAGAGCTATTCTTCCATGGTCACAGTACTAAATAAATAGTCTTTACATACACTCACATGAGAAGATTATCTTTAAAATATTTAATTATCTTTTTATCAATTTTCTTTTTATCATTAAAAAAATATTTGTTTATGTGTGTGACCAAACACTATTTGTTTGGTCTTGTGACCATGTTAGAACTTCTCTTTAGAATGTATCTCTTAAGTTTTCTTCATTTTTGACCCCACATCCTATTTTGAAGTCAATTTTGCTTATGCGGCTTTGCGACTAATGATATGGCATAGCTTAATTATTTCATAAAATGATTGTTAAATTATAAATTTTTGAAGCAGAGTACCCGTACACCTTAATTTATAAGGTGTACGGTAGAAGTTCCCATTTTATTATACATATCATTTCTAATTCCTTTAATTCAGTAAACAATAATTTCTTTAATCTTTTAAAATATAATAAACATCTAATTAATCTAAATCATCGTCTTCATTGTTGTTCATCATCAACTTCATAAATAAACACAAATTTTAAAAAATCATCATCAAAATGAATTCAAATAAATCACAATCATCTTCAATAAACATAAACATCTTTATCATCCTCAAACCTATATGCAGCCTCGGGCAGATGGGTTGATGCTGATAAGATGAGATCAAAGATGAAGGATGTTGGTGTACAGAAAGTACCTGGCTATATAGTTGGGTTGAGGTACAAAACAAGATTCATACGTTCTCAGTTGGGGATTGTTCCCATCCAGAGAAAGAGAACAAAATTAGTTCTGCATGACATGGAAGAGGAAGAGAAGGAACGTATGTTTAAGTATCACAGTGAAAAATTAATTGTAGCTTTCGGAATTCTGACCAATCTGTGTCATGAAAAACTTGCGCGTGTGTGAAGACTGCCATAGTGCCATCAAGCACATATCCAAGACTGTTGGAAGGTTGATAATATTAAGGGATTCACCACTTCAACTGGGTGCAACAGCAACTTCTGACAAACTTAGGATGCTGCTCACTGATTGCACGCATCCCTTAAATATTACGAAATGTTTCATTATTTTACTTTTTATGTATTAGGGTTCATTGTGATAATCTTGTTTTGTATATTACCCAAATAAAAAATACTCGGTATGAAACAACTGATTGCACCCCAAGCTTCTATTGTATTTAATCGATTTCTATGGTATTCTATTTTTTCTTAATATTTTCAAATATCCTAAAGTACTTTACGCCATGTTCCTGACTAAAGCCAAACACACATTTCCAATCACAAAACCTCTAACCCACATTCACAAATTAACTTTATCATCAAAGTGTTTGTAAGTAAACCCTCCAAGAGGCCTCGTCGTCTTCTGCCGCATCACTTTACTTCAACATCTAACCTAGCTCCAATGGCACCCAATGACACCCAAACTATGAAGCACGAATACGGACATGAACACCAGACACGACACAGACACTGACACGTCGACACCACTAATAATTTAAAAAAATATTACATAATTCGGTGTTATTATATGTATCGGTGTAATGTCGGTATCTAACATAACATGTGTCCGACACCGAAATACGTCTAATTTGAAAAGTGTTCGTACTTGATTACATCTAAGTCTTTCCCCACTTTGGATCACGAGTTAAAATCCTCTCTATTTCCTAAGATAAATGGCAATCTCCATTACTATAGTTTTTGTGTATAAATGTCTAATTAATACGGGTGGCAAAAAAACCAAAAACTGAACCAAAAAAAAACTGAACCATTACTAACAGTTCTGAAACTGAACTGAAACAGTTCAGTTCAGTTCAAAACAGTTCAGTTCGATTCGAAACAGTTCAGTAACTAGAATTCAATTTCATTTGTTTTTTTTCATATTTTTTTCAAAGGTATTAATAATAACAGTTCAGTTCAGTTCGGAACAGTTCAATTCGGTTTGAAACAGTTCAATTCAGTTCGAAATGCAAACAGTTCAGTTCAGTTATTTTAAATTTAGCGAACAATTTAGTTCAGTTCGGTTCAGTTTTCATCTCGAACTGAACCATGCCCACCCCTACTAATTAATGTCATATATTTTAGAAATATGTGCATTTATATCATGAACTATAGTAATGGACATTGTCATTTATCGTAGGAAATAGAGAGGATTTTAACTCTTGGATCACTACCAAATTGTATCAGCATATTAATTTGTAAAACAGTCAAACATGATGATGTGAGTGGAGGTAAAAAACAGATTGGTGGTTGGTTACTACAAGAGTGAAGTTATTGGAATGATGTGAGGTGGAGATCAAAAACAGATTGGTGGTTATTACAAGAGTGAAGTTATTGGAAATCTCCAACTGTTTTATCTTCCCACCCAACATTGTCCAAAAAATCTTTTAACCAAAATTGTCATCACCTACCTCTGACACAAAATCAAGAAATTGACTATTAGTGCACAAGTGGGGTAGTAACAACACTTATTCTAAACAAGGTTTCCAAACCATGCATAACAACACTAATCATCAAGTCATGGGACGGAGGCGGAGATTAGGCTCGAGTATGTCAATTCCAAACCATGCATAACCAAACTAATCATCAAATCATGCCAACCCAGATTATAAATTCAATACAAACTACATAAAACTTCCAAAATGTGAACACTAAACATAACAATTAAGATCACTCAAATTATACTTATTAATTTAGCATTCTCCTTAAACTAAAATATCCTAAACATCTCATATGTTGTGGTCCATAATTACTACTAATAGTACATCAAACCTCAAATTACCACATAACTATGAATTCATTATTATTAATAAAGATAATAATATTACTACAAAAATCATAATCTAGAATTGGACACTTTGCTGATGAAATCCTTGACTTGCATAATCAATTGACCAGATTCAGGCAAATCAGGAAAAATATAAAAAGCATGAATCATGGTTGGATATTCAATCAACTCAGCATTTTTCCCACATTTTTTCAACCAATCATAATACCTCTTTTGCCAATCATTTAAAGGATCAAATCCACCAATAAAAACAAGCGTATCCGGATAATCCAAACCCGACAAATCCTCCGCGTTCGGCCCACATACATTAACCGCCCCATGATCTCGATCCGATCCCTCCGGTAAAAATGCTTTCCACATCCAATCAGTCCTCGCCATCGACACCAACGGCGATCCCTCGAGCCTAATCTCCGCCTCCGTCCTCTCCTCCCCGCCAAAAAACGGCTGGATCGAAATCAACCCGATAACCCGAATTTCCCGGAGCCCCGCTTTGCAAACCCTAACCGCTACATGGTGTGCCAAATTTGCACCGGCACTGTCTCCGGCGAGGAAACATCTTGACACGTCAGCATTTTCCGGTAAAACCATTTTATTCTCATCCAAATATTTCAAAACAGCTTCTCCATCGTCGTATTGCGATGGATACCGATGCTCCGGTGTGTGTCGGTAGTTGACGGAGACAACAACGGCGTTGATTTTCCGGCAGAATCTCCGGCAAACAGCATCGTAAGCAAATGAATCAGGGGTGAGATAGGTAAATCCACCTCCATGGAAGAAAATGATCACCGGAAGGGTGGCGGGTTTGGTGTCGGTGCTATCTCCGGCGGCGGAGGTGGCGGTGGGTGTGAAGAGACGGAACCAAACGTTATTTTGGGCGTTAACGATAACGTCTTTGGTGGAAACGCCGTTAACAGGGATGGCGTTAGGGGAAGATTTACGATCTAAGAAATTAAGAAAACGGCGGTTAACGGTGCCGTTAGAGCGACGTGAAGCGTCTGTTAAAGCAGTTATGAATGAAATTGAAATGCGAGATTTCCAAGGGAGGAAGGGTTTGGGTTTGTTTGGTGATGACATTGTTGTTTGGATGATGTAAAGAAAGTTAGAAGTTAGGAGAATAAATAATCGATTATTCAAGATAAGTGATTTTGTTTTTGTTGTTGAACTTTTTTTGAGCTGTATAAATAAATGAAGGAGGTGCCGTCTTAGCTGGAGTTTTGGTTGAGGAAGGAAAGGAAAGTGGGGTCTATGAAGAATTTGGTGGTCATTTATGGATTATGATTGATTTGTTTCTAACTAATGATTTTGACTCTTGCCTAAGATTTGTAGTAGTATTAGTCAAGATTCAACTATGAGTACATCTAAATTTGTTGGCCTTAATACAGTAATTATTTTATTTTTTAAAATATTAATTAATGATTTGTTGACTTTAAAATTGAGACATTTATCTATAATCTATTTTACTCTATCAGTTTCTTGCTAAGTGTCGTTTTAAAATATTAACACTAAAATAGAGAAGTGTGTTTTTGTACTTTACCCTCATTTAATTCACCAATATATTCCTGTTTTTTGGCACAAAATTTCTCTTTCAAGTAAATTTAATAGGTTATTTTATTCTCGTAACAAACATTTGTTAGTTACCAATCTTTTTCTTCAACAAATTCTTTTTTTTTTGCACACACTCTAATACCAAACAATTGTCAGTCTCCTTGAGCTTAGCTCAATTGGTAAGGACAATACATAATATATGAAAGGTCCGGGGTTCGAACCCCAGACATCACAAAAAAAAATTGTCAATTGTCTAAATATTGTTCTTCTATCTAGTCAAACAAGTCTTCAATTATTTCTCCCTCTTCACCTCACATCAGTTGTCTTCCACTTCTTCCTTTTGATCATTTACGGAGTCTTTTATTTTATTTTTCTCTCAGATATGTTCTTTTACTTTGCATTTAAATTTTTAACAATTATTACTCATCTTAATCATTAACTTTGTTAATTGTATTTGAGTTTGGTTAAAGGTGATATATTTGATAATTGTATTTCGAGATATATCCAACTAAGAAACAGAAACGCAGTTGCTTAAGGATTAACTTAAGTCACTCGTTTTTTGTTATGAACTCTCCCTATAAAAGGTGAGCTCGCCCCACTCATTTTTTACACACCAAAATTCACAATTGATGATTCCTGTGATTTTCCTTTCTTCTCCCTCCTTCGACTTGTGTTGACGAGTCATTCTTCTTCTACTCCTTTCTGTCCCTTCAGTTTCAATTCAAGTGGTCTGCGATACCATATATAGTGGTTTTAATCGAACGATTAAACCATATTTTTTAGGTGTATATTCTCGAACAATAACATATTGTGCAATACGTAATTGAACATTAAACTAGGTTGTTTTATCTTGGAGGCAGCTAAGTTGTTAGTCTACCTTGCACAAACTTGGGTAGTGCCGCAAAACATCTTAAACAGAGCGACCTGGTCGTGACTCAACCCGGTAATCTCTTTAAAACGTTTCTGAAAAACACCATGACTACCGAAGAAATTACCGTGTCTGAAACAGCTGTTGATTTCAACAAACCGTATAAGTTTCACGGTAGTCACTTCAAGTGTTGGCAACAAAAGATGCTATTTTTTTCTAACTACAAAAAAGGTTGCCTACGTCTTGAAGGAGGACATACCTGTGATACATGTGATTTCGATTCCTTCGGCATCGAATAGTGACGGTAGAACAACCATGGATATATATATACTTCTGTTCCTACTAGAAAGGTTGAGTTGGAAAACCTTACTGCTGAACATGTTGTGAAACAGGTCAATATAGATATTAACCTCTAGAAAGAAAATGATTATTTATGCAAAAATTTCATTTAGAATGGACTCGCAGATAATTTGTACGATCTGTACATCATCCATGATACTGCTAAAAATGTTTGGGATGCTCTTCAGAACAAATATAATATTGAAGAGGCTGGCTCGAAAAAATTTGTTGTGAGCCGGTACCAGAACTGTAAGATGACCAATGATAAATCTGTCGAAGAACAATACCATAAGCTTCAGAGTATAGCTCATGAGATCTTTGTTGAAGGGATGCAGTTACCCGGACAATTTCAAATTGCTGTTGTGATTAATAAATTGCCCCCTGCCTGGAAGGACTTCAAGAATACCCTTAAGCATAAAACTAAGGAGTTTTCTCTTGAAAGTACGATTACTCGACTTCGAATTGAAGAAGAGGCGAGGAAACAAGAACTGAATGAAGAGGTGTTTGCTGTCTCGAACAACAACACTAAAAATAAATTTGTAAGTGTTGTTTTGAAGCCTAATGGCAAACAATTTAAGAATCAGAATCCCCCTGCGAATAAGAATTCCAATCGGAATAAGAATGGGAACCCCTAAAAGGTCCCAAATCAGCAACCACCAAAGAATGACTCTGCTCAGCCGTTCAATTGCTACAATTACGGGCAACCAGGTCATATGGCACGCAAGTGATGGAACAACTCTAATAGACCGGCTCAAGCTCACTTGACAACAAGTTCAACATTTGAGGAGCAGTCATACACCGTTATGATAACTGAAATCAATATGGTTGGTGGATCTGATGGATGGTGGATGGACACGTGCGCTTCTCGCCATGTCTGCTTTGACCGTGCTATGTTCAAGACATACACTGCTGCTGAAGATCAGAAGGTGCTGCTGGAAGATTCGAACACCACTGAAGTTGCTGGAATCGGAGCCATGGAGCTGAAGTTCACCTCCAGGAAGACTCTGATTTTGAAGGATGTGATGCACACTCCAAAAATTAGGAGATCTAGTTTCTAGGTTTCTTTTAAATAAGGCTAGGTTTGAACAGGTTATAGGGACTGATATGTACTCTATTACTAAGAATGGGGTTTTTGATGGGAAAGGGTACGCCACTGATGGCATGTTTAAATTAAACATTATGAATAAAATTTCTTCTTCTGCTTATATGTTGTGCGATTTTAATATTTGGCATGCACGACTCTGTCACGTTAACAAACGAATCATCTCTTATATGAGCGGTCTAGGTTTAATTCCAAAGTTATCTTCTGATGATTTTAAAAAATGTCAATTTTGTAGTCAAGCAAAAATAACAAAAGACTCGCATAAATCAGTGACTAGAGAATCTGAACCTTTTGATTTAATACATTCTGATATGTGAAAACTAGATGGTAATTTGACTAGAAACAGAGAAAGAAATTTTATCACCTTTATTGATGACTTCTCTAACTACAGTTAGGTGTATCTAATGAAAAATAAAAATGATGAGCTTGATATGTTTAAAATATTTGTTAAGGAAATTGAAAATCAATTCAATAAAAGAATCAAGCGTTATAGAGGCACTAAATATTTATCACACATGACCAATGAGTATTATAAAGAGCTCGAAATAATTCATGAAACAACTGCACCTTATTCTCCTGAAATGAACGGTAAAGTAGACAGAAAAAATAGAACCTTTATCGAATTAGTAGTTGCCATCATGCTTAATTCTGGTGCAGCGCCTCATTGGTGGGGGGAAATCTTATTAAATTTTAGCTATGTGCTAAACAGAGTGCCTAAAACTAAGAACAAAGTTTTTCCATATGAAATTTTGAAGAAAAGACAACCCATTTTTTCTTACATTCGAACATGGGGCTGTTTATCCTATGTTAGGATTCCTAACCCCAAGAGAATCAAACTCGTCAGTAGAGCCTATGAATGTGTATTCATTGGATATGCCTTAAACAGTAATGCATATAGGTTTTATGACCTAAAAGCTAAAGTGATCATAGAATCAAACGACACTAATTTCTATGAAACGAAATTTCCCTTTATATCAAGAGAACATGGGGCGCAAATATGAACACTACACCTGATCACACTCTAGTGATCAGAGATAGTGATGAAAACATCCAACCAAATGTTATAGAACTTCGAAGAAGTAAGAGAGCAAGAATTGCTAAAGATTATGGACCTGAATATGTGGTCAATACATTATAAGAGGATCTATGAAACCTCAAGGAAGCATTGTCTTCCTTTGATGCTGACTTATGGCAAGAAGCCATAAATGATGAAATGGATTCTCTACAGTCTAATGAAATCTGGCACTTGGTTGAACTGCCTCCAGGCTGCAAACCAATAGGTTGTAAATGGATTTTAAAAGGAAACTGAAACCTGATGGAACTGTTGATAAATACAAGACTCGCCTTGTAGCCAAAGGTTTCAGACAAAGAGAAAATATAGATTATTTCAATACCTACTCACCATGTACTCGAATCACATCCATAAGGGTACTAATTTCCTTAGTTGTTGTTTATAACTTAATTGTACACCAAATGGATGTGAAATCTGCTTTCCTAAATGGTGAATTGGAAGAAGAAATATATATGGAACAACCTGAAGGTTTTGTAATCCATGGACAGGAAAACAAAGTATGTAAGTTAAACAAATCTTTGTATGGTCTAAAACAAGCCCCTATGAAATGGCATGAAAAGTTTAACAACTTAATGATTTCGAATGAGTTCAAAGTGAATGAAAATGACATATGTATTTATTACAAGTATGATAAAAACATCAGCACAATCATATGTCTCTATGTAGATGACTTGTTCATATTTGGTTCAAACATTCCTGCCATAAATTATATGAAATCACTTTTAAGTAACAACTTTGATATGAAAGACCTAGGAGAAGCTGATGTAATTCTTGGCATCAAGATTACTAGATCAGATAAAGGAATTTCCTTGGATTAGTCTCACTACATTGAGAAGATCTTAAGGAAATACAACTATTTCGATCGTAAACATGCGAGCACACCTTATGACCCAAGTGTAAAACTTTTTAAGAACACTGGAGATGGTGTTAGACAAACTGAATATGCGAGCATCATTGACAGTCTCAGATATGCCACTGATTGTACTAGACCCGATATCGCCTATGTTGTTGGAATCTTATGTAGATTTACATTTAGGCCAATCAAGGAGCGTTGGCATGTAATTGAGAGAGTCATGAGATACCTGAAAAGGACTATGACTTTAGGACTGCATTATCAAAGATATCATGTTGTACTTGAAGGGTACAGTGATGCAGATTTGAACACCTTGTCGGATGATTCCAAAGCAACTAGCGGCTATATATTTAGCATAACTAGAGGACCTGTTTCTTGGAATTCTAAGAAGCAGACCATTCTGGCTCAGTCAACAATGGAATCTGAGATGATAGCACTAGCTACTGCTAGTGAATAAGCAAGTTGGCTAAGATACTTGCTAACTGATATCCCTTTATGGGAGAAATCGTTACCAGCTGTGTTAGTTCATTGTGATAGTATCGTGGCTATTGCAAAGATTAAGAATCGTTATTATAATGGAAAGAGACGACAGATAAGGAGGAAACACAACACAATTAGAGAATGTATCTCTAATGGAGCGATTAGAGTTGATTTTGTACTAACTAATGAAAACTTAGTTAATCCTTTGACGAAAGGACTAAATAGAGAGAAAGTCCGAGAAACTAGGGGTGAGCAAACATTTAACACCCACCCGAAACCCGCTTAAACCGACATAGAATTTGATGAAACGGTCGGTTCAGGTCGATTGTCGGGTCAATGAATGAAGGAAGTAGGGTAACCACGGTTTCCATTGGTCGGTTTCGGTTTCATAACTTATTATCTGTCGGTACCCATAACCGATCGAAGGATACACATATGCTAGATTTAATTGCTCTGTTCACAACCTGCACCTAGTGAGCTATCACTTGTACCCATAGTTGTATACATCACTCAATAATATACCATTTAATTAAAAGCCATCATTGAGCCTAACTATACAAAAAGCAACACACCTTGAACCAGTTATGTCCACCTCATGTTCTCACTCCTTCATTATTCTTATTCTTATTATTAAAGAAAAGATTAAAAACATGTCTTCCTCTTTTACCACTTCACTCGTTTCTCTACTTTTACCAGTTAAAATTGAAATTTAGCAGCCAATTTGAAGAATCGGAAAACAAGACCAGCTATTTTTTGGTGATTCTGACTCATAATTATCAATTTTTTTCTTTTCTATTTATTTGCTCCAATATTTACTCCAACTTCTTTTACTTATTTTACTTCTTCTTCTTCAGCTTTGAACTTTTGTGAGTCTTGGGATAAAAAATTGACATTCATAGATTTGATGAGTGCATAAACTATGAAATCCATCGTTGGTTTGTTGTATTAGAAGTGAGTGAAAGTCTGATTGAGACTGAAAAAATCTCAAGGCAACACTGTTGTAGACCAAAGATAACCACCCGCTTAAACCGCCGCCCACCAAACCCGCTGCCCGCTTAAACCGTTGACATACACGGTCGGAATTGGGTGCAATTTCAGCCTCATCGGTTTTCTTTGGTTGGGCAGTTTTCAGGCCGAACCCGCCCGATGCTCAGCCCTTCGAGAAACATCCAGTAGGATGGGACTAATGCCTATAGCTCACTGAGTGATGCTAACCCGACCTACATGATTGGAGATCCCAAGACTTAGGTTCAATGGGTAATAACAAGTCATGAAGTGGTAGAACATGCTATGAGAAAAAGGATATAGAAAGCATGATCCTGCATCGAAAGAAGGATGAGATAATAGCAACTCTTAATGAGATCTATACTCTATGTTTAGTGGGGTACATAGCTATACGAGTACTCTTGATAGACTCACCTATACGAATGTGGAACTGAGCCGGTCCTATGGAATTTCGAGGCAGAATTCCTAGAGCGTTCGTTGAAACCGAGATAGATGTGCAGGTCCATAAACGCACGGGCTTTTAGAATACACCTTAGAAAAGGTTTGTGTGTGGATTCTATGTTTGAGATAGAGTTCAATGTTGTAAGCAACTCTTGTTAAATCGGAATACCATCCACTTGAAGGTGAGAAAAACCACAAGAAGGGGGGGGGGGTTGAATTGTGTGTTTCAAAACTTTGTTGGAACAAGGGTGTTTCACAAGTCACCTATTGAGTTTTGACAATAACAAGGTATTAAAAATAATCAATTGGATATGCTAAACAATTTGTTCAAGTGTGCAGGATCCATAATCAAAGT